>JGI26239J51126_1000039_pt1 | contig 80762 bp, 72 predicted proteins | sample SaaInlV_130m_DNA_3_FD_51126 | JGI IMG/M metagenome (IMG submission 51126)
AGCGTATCGAAAAGTTTTTCTGCAATTTCAAGGGTATCGGTCCAGAGCATTTTTTTCCTATTAATTCAAGAAGTACAATCCAAAATTATAGCTTATATTGGCTGCTTGTTTAGTTTGTTCTCTACATATATTTTAGTGGGTGTCATGATAAACTAATCTTATTATTACAAATTTTAAGATGACAAAAATATGTTTAAAAGATCAGATAGTTTAGCGAAGTTAGACCCAGAGATTTGGCAGCAGATAATTAATGAAAACAAGAGGCAAGAGGAACATATTGAATTAATTGCTTCAGAAAACTATACATTACCAGCAGTAATGGAAGCACAAGGTTCGCAATTGACCAACAAATATGCTGAAGGATATATAGGGAAAAGGTTTTATGGTGGATGTGAGTTTATTGATGAAGTTGAAAGGTTAGCCATAGATCGATTAAAAGAGCTTTATGGGGCGGAGTATGCAAACGTTCAGCCTCACTCAGGAAGCCAGGCTAATCAAGCGGTCTACTTTTCAATGTTGAAGCCAGGAGATACCATAATGGGAATGAACCTCGGGCATGGCGGACATCTTACTCACGGCTCCCCGGCTAACCTTTCTGGTAAATTATTCAATATAATCCCTTATGGTTTAAATGAGGAAGAAGAGATTGATTATGATGAAATGGAGAAGCTCGCAATTAAATCAAAACCCAAATTAATTATTGGGGGGGCTTCAGCATATTCACTTAGGTTTGATTGGGAGAGAATGGGTCAAATTGCAAAAAAGGTCGGTGCCTACTTCATGGTTGATGTTGCTCATTACTCAGGTTTGGTTGCTGGCGGCGTTTACCCTAACCCAATGCCTTATGCAGACTTTGTCACCTCAACCACACATAAGTCACTTAGGGGGCCAAGAGGAGGCTTTATTCTTGCTAAACCTGAGTATGAAAAAATAATAAATGCCTATGTTTTTCCTGCTTTGCAAGGCGGACCGTTGATGCATGTTATTGCTGCGAAAGCAGTAGCTTTTGCAGAAGCCCTTAAACCAGAGTTTAAGGAATATCAAAAACAGGTCGTTAAAAATGCGCAGGCGATGGTAGAGGCATTACATAGCAGGGGGTATCGTATTGTTTCTGGAAGAACGGAATCACACGTATTTTTAATTGATTTAATACCTAAAAATCTAACTGGAAAAAAAGCAGATATAGCTCTTGGACAGGCTCATATAACGGTAAATAAGAATTCAATACCTAATGACCCTGAGAGTCCTTTTGTAACATCTGGCATTCGTATTGGATCCCCTGCCATCACATCAAGAGGCTTTATGGAAAAAGAAGCTGCCTTAGTTGGTAATTTTATCGCTGATGTCTTAGACGATCCTGACAGCTCAAACAATCTGGCAAAGGTAAAATCCAAAGTAAGTAAGCTTACAAAAGCATTTCCTGTATANGGGGGCTAACTAAGTATGAAATGTCCTTTTTGCAAGACAGATGACACGCAAGTGATAGATTCACGAGTGATTAGAGATGGCGCCTCAATTAGGCGGAGAAGATTTTGTTCAAATTGTGAAAAGAGATTTACAACTTATGAATATATTGAACTTTCTCTTCCAGCTGTAATTAAGCAGGATGGCAAGAGAGAAGATTTTGTTCGTGAAAAATTATTACATTCTTTTTCTAGAGCTCTTCACAAAAGACCTGTCCCAATTGAATATATTGACCAAGCAATAGAAGAAATTATTGCTAAAATTATGTCCCTTGGTGAAAGAGAAATAAATTCTAGAGATATTGGCGAGGAAGTTATGAGAACCCTTAAAAAGCTTGATAAGGTTGCTTACATAAGGTTTGCATCCGTCTACAAAAGCTTTTCGGATCCAGAAGATTTTAATGCAGCAATCAAAGATCTTGGATAAAAACTTAAACAAAAAAATTTCTTATATGCGGGCGGCACTTAATTTAGCAAAAAAAGGGCTTGGTTTTGTTGCGCCTAATCCTTGTGTTGGCGCAATTCTTGTTAAGAACGATAAGATAGTTGGGCAGGGCTATCATTCAAAGGTAGGCGGGCCTCATGCAGAGGTGGTTGCTATAAATAAGGCTGGTAAGTTGGCACAAGATGCTGATTTATATGTTACGTTGGAACCATGTAATCATTATGGCAAGACGCCACCCTGTACTGAATTAATTGCAAAATCAGGCATCCGAAAGGCTTATATTGCATGTACAGACATTAACCCTTTAGTTTCAGGAAGGGGAATGGAATACCTTAAATCAAAAAACATTGAGGTGGAACTTGGGGTTCTTGAATCTGAGGCAGTTAATCTTAATCAGGGATTTTTTCACCGAATCAAAGAAAAAAAACCATTTATCAAAATTAAAATAGCAAGCTCAATGGATGGCAATACAAGTCTCAATAATGGTGAGAGTAAATGGATTACCTCTGAATATGCAAGAGAGGACGTCCAAAAACTTCGAGCTAATGCTTGCGCAATCTTAACAGGGGTTGGAACAGTAAATAACGATAATCCAAACTTAAATGTTAGAAATAGGGCTTTTGACACACAGCCAAAAAGATTTATTTTGGATAGCCACCTCTCTATTAAGAATGATCTTAAAATATTACAACAAGAAAATGTTTTCTTGGTTTATGGAAGTGACCCTGACAATAATTCAGATAAGCTAAGAAATACTAAGGCGAGATTATTGCAAATTCCATTAAAGAATAATCGAGTAGATTTATCATTATTAATTTCTCACCTAAGTGAATGTGGAATCAATAATTTGTTAGTAGAGGCAGGGCCTACACTCTCTGGCGCGATGATTGAGGCAGGTCATTATAATGATTTAATTATTTATGTTGCTCCAGTTTTATTAGGGTCAGATGCGAACAATCTCATTAAAATATCTCAATTAAAGAATATGAAGCAAAAAATTAGTTTTTCTTTTAAAGATATTAGAATGGTCGGGCCGGATATAAGGGCGACATTAAAATCTAAAAAAAATGGCCTTGATTGATACGCATTGCCATCTTGATCAACCACCCTTATTTGATAATATTGAGAAGGTGATTAAGCAAAGCGTTGAAAGTGACATAGAGGGAATTATCATTCCTTCAGTTAGCCCAGAAAATATTAATAAGGTAATTAGAGTTTCACAAAGGTTTGACATGTGTTTCTTAGCTTTAGGGTATCACCCCTTCTATGCGGAACAGGTTACGGTGGAGGATTTAAAAAAATTATCACTTTTATTAATTGAGCATGATGCTGTTGCAGTGGGGGAAATTGGGTTAGATAAATTTTCAGATAAAAATCAATTAAGTATTCAAGAAAAAGTATATAAAAATCAATTAGATATAGCAGATAATCTTGAACTTCCAATTATTGTTCATGCAAGAGGTATGATTGATCATATAACAAAGCATATTAGGGAAAGAAAAATCAAAGGTGGAATTATTCATGCATTCAATGGAAGCTTCCAGCAAGCAGAACACCTTATAAAATTAGGCTTTAAGTTAGGCTTTGGAGGTGTAATTACATATGAACGCGCTAAACATATAAGATCTTTGGCCAAAAACCTTCCATTGGAGTCAATCGTCCTTGAGACTGATGCTCCAGATATGAATCCATCTTGGTTGGAAAGTATGTTGCCAAATGAACCCGCCCAACTTAAAAAAATCTCGCAAATCTTTTGTGATCTTAGGGGGTTGGAAATAAGGGAAGTAGCTAGTATATTAAAGCGAAATACCATTGAGGCATTACCAAAATTAGGTAAGTTATGCACATGACCTAATGAGTTACTTTAACTTTTTACAAAAAAGGTAATAATCTCAATGACATACACTAAACTATTGATTTTAAAGGATTTTTTTTTAGTTCAATATTTAAGCGATNTAAAAAAAACCTTTAAAATTCATAGGTTGCAATTTTATAATTAAATAATACACAATCTTATCCACAGATTTTGTGGACTGTTTGGTTGCTGGCATCAGGGAGAATTTAATATGTTAGTTGGCTCGAGGAATTATAGAACCATAGAGGCGTCTGAGGACCATTCTTACATTAAAATAATTGACCAGACTTTACTGCCATTTAAGTTAAAAATAATTCATTTAAGGACCTTAAAAGGCGTTGTAGAGGCAATCAAAACAATGCAAGTTCGAGGGGCGCCTCTAATTGGGGTAACCGCTGCCTATGGATTTGCTCTTTCAATGAATTTGGATAGCTCAAACAATTCATTATACAAATGTAAGGAAGGTTTGATTGGGGCACGCCCAACTGCGATTAATTTATCATGGGCCGTTAATCAAATTTATGATGAGCTAATCAATGTTATCCCAGAAGAAAGGGTAGTTTTAAGCTGGAAACTTGCCAATAGGTTAGCCAAGGAAGATATTGAAAAGAATATATTAATAGGGCTACATGGCTATAATTTATTTAAAACATATAATAAAAAAACAATTAATATTTTAACTCACTGCAATGCAGGCTGGCTTGCAACTGTTGATCATGGGACAGCACTAAGTCCAATTTTTAAATTATTTAAAGAAGGTTTTGATGTGCATGTTTGGGTCGGTGAAACACGGCCAAGAAATCAAGGACTAAGTTTAACAGCATGGGAGTTGAGCCAATATAAGATAAAGCATACCGTTGTTACGGATAATGCAGGTGGTTTGTTGATGAAAGAGGGCTTGGTCGATTTTGTTATTGTGGGTGCTGACAGAATTGCTTTGGATGGACAGGTTTGTAATAAAATTGGTACCTATTTAAAAGCGGTTGTGGCCAAAGAAAATAATATACCTTTTTATGTTGCAGCACCTTTGAGCACAATAGATGTGAATTTTTCTGGAGAGGGTCGAAATTTTGAAATTGAATGTCGTGATTCTGATGAGATTATGTTTATGAAGGGGCAGGATAAATTAGGAAATATAATTGAGATAAAGTTAGGTAGCTCGCCAGCATACAATCCTGCATTCGATGTGACACCAGCAAAATATGTGACAAAGTTTATTTGTGAGAANGGTGTTTTTGATACAGATGAAATTAAAAATATTGAAGAGCTATGATAAATCTACGAGAAAATCTACTAAGCATTACAAATAAACTCTTGGCGGCAGGNTTAAATCACGGCGCAACAGGGAATTGTAGTTGTCGAGATCGCGACGGNTTCCTTATTACCCCAACAGGGGTCGATAGCTCTAAATTAACTGCTNACATGATGGTAAGAATGAATCTNTCAGATGGNTCATNAATGCAAGNAAGTAAATATAANCCATCAAGTGAGTGGCAATTTCATCGGGCAATTTTGGAAAAATATTCAGAAATTAATGCAGTCGTTCATACCCATTCGGTATTTGCGAGTACATTAAGTGTTTTGGGTCAAGATATTCCAGCTTTCCACTATATGATTGCTGTAGCTGGAGGCAGCTCAATTCGTTGTGCCCCTTATGCAATGTTTGGAACAAAAGAATTGTCCGATAATATTTTAAAGGCAATTAAAGATAGAAAAGCATGTTTATTATCAAATCATGGCTTAGTCGCAATGGGTGAGGATTTGAACGAAGCATTTAATATTGCAGAAGAAGTAGAGCATTTAAGTAGATTGTTTGTAGAAGCAAAAAGAATCGGAGAACCGAAGTTGCTCAGCAGCAAAGAGTTGTCCGAAGTCCTAAATNGATTTAATTCATATAGTCGCTGGTCAAAAGATTAAAGATTTCATTGTTAGGTCACCTTCTTTAAAGTAAAATAGTATTCCGTCAGCAACCCTCATTAAGATCTTAAATGACGAAATACGTATTTATAACAGGCGGCGTCGTTTCCTCTCTCGGGAAAGGTATATCTGCCGCAAGCCTTGGGGCAATCCTAGAATCAAGAAATTTAAAAGTCACAATTATTAAACTAGACCCATACATAAATGTTGACCCTGGAACAATGAGCCCATTTCAGCATGGGGAAGTTTTTGTAACTGAGGATGGCGCAGAAACAGATCTTGATCTTGGGCATTACGAGAGGTTTATTTCTTCAAAAATGACCAAAAAAAACAATTTCACTACTGGTCAAGTATATGACGCCGTTATTAAAAAAGAACGTCGTGGTGAATATCTTGGTAAAACTGTGCAAGTAATTCCGCATATAACTGACCAAATAAAATCTAATATTCGTGATGGGGCGAATAATGTAGACATTATGATTGTTGAAGTTGGTGGAACGGTTGGAGATATTGAGTCACTGCCATTTCTTGAGGCCATCAGACAAATGGGATTTGAGGAAGGGAAGGAAAATACATGTTACATCCATCTCACACTGCTTCCTTGGCTTTCTTCAGCAGGGGAGCTTAAAACAAAACCAACACAACATTCGGTGAAGGAATTAAGGGAAATTGGAATTCAGCCAGATGTTTTATTATGTAGATCTGAAAAAAAATTACCGCCAGAAGAGAAGGATAAAATAGCCCTTTTTACAAATGTTTCAAAAAATGCGGTTATATCTGTTGTTGATGCAGATTCTATTTACAGAATTCCGATAATGTTGCACAAACAGCTCCTTGATCAAATTGTTTGTGAGAAGTTAAATATAAAACCAAAAAAAGCAAATCTAAAACAATGGGATAAGATAACTAGGCTTCTTGATCAATCAAGCCAGACAATAAACCTAGCATTCGTAGGAAAATATATTGATTTAACGGAATCTTATAAATCGCTTACAGAAGCTCTTATTCACGCCGGTATTCATAATAACGCCAAAATAAACATTCATTTTTTTGATTCTGAAGATATTCAAAAGAATAGCATAGCTCCTCTAAAGAAGATGGATGCAATCTTAATTCCAGGCGGTTTTGGTAAAAGAGGCACCGAGGGAAAAATGAAGGCTATCCAATTTGCAAGGGAAAACAAAGTTCCATTCTTAGGTATTTGTTTGGGGATGCAATTAGCTATAACTGAATATGCCAGAAATGTTGTGGGATTAAAAAAGGCAAATAGCACAGAATTCAATGCTAAAACACCACATCCGGTAGTCGCGTTAATAAGTGAATGGAAGACACAGGATGGAAAAATTCAGCTAAGAGATGAAGCGTCTGATTTAGGAGGAACCATGAGGCTTGGAGCCCAAAAGTCTAGAATTAAAAAAAATACACTAGCCCATGATATTTATGGCGATTTTGTTAATGAAAGGCATCGTCATAGATATGAAGTAAATAATAATTATGTCAAAGCCTTAGTTAAGGCTGGTTTAACAATTTCCTCTAGAACCTCTAGGGAGAAATTATGTGAAATTGTTGAGCTTCCTAGAAAAAATCACCCTTGGTTTTTAGGTTGTCAATTTCATCCAGAATTCACATCAAATCCTAAGGATTCACATCCATTATTTTTATCATTTTTGAAATCAGCCCTTCAATTTAAAAAAGGAAAATAGGTGAAATTATTAAACTTTAATGTAGGCATTGNCCAACCCTTATTTTTAATCGCTGGTCCTTGTGTGATTGAGTCAGAGGATATGACTCTTCGTGTTGCTGAGGATCTAAAAAATATATGCATGAGTCTAAATATTCCCTTTATTTTTAAATCATCATTTGATAAAGCAAATAGGAGTTCAAATAGTACATTCAGAGGNTTTGGAATAGAGGAGGGGTTAAGAATTTTAGAAAAAGTAAAGGCCCAACATGAGGTGCCTGTATTAACCGATATACATACTACGGATCAAGTTAAACCTGTTTCAGAGATTGTAGATGTGCTCCAAACTCCAGCTTTTTTATGTAGGCAAACTGATTTTATTACTGCTGTTGCAAAGTCTGGAAAGCCAGTAAATATAAAAAAAGGACAGTTTCTAGCCCCACATGACATGATGCAAGTCGTTAAAAAAGCTAAGGAAGCAAATGGTGAAAAAGACAATATTATGGTTTGTGAAAGAGGGGTCTCTTTTGGTTACAACACATTGGTTTCAGACATGAGAAGTTTGTCAATAATGCGAGAAACTCAATGCCCTGTGGTTTTCGATGCAACGCACTCAGTTCAACAACCGGGCGGTAAGGGTGATAGAAGCGGAGGGCAAAGTGAGCATGTTCCTTTATTAGCTAGAGCTGCTGTTGCTTGTGGGATTTCAGGTATTTTTATGGAAACACACCCGAATCCAAAAGAGGCTTTATCAGATGGCCCAAATGCAGTTCCATTAGGTCATATGAGTAAGCTATTAAGTACATTGAAAGAAATTGATAATTTAGTTAAAGCTAAGGATATATTTTAAAAAAATGGTAAAAATACAAAGAATTCACTCAAGAATGATTATTGATTCAAGAGGTAACCCAACTGTTGANGCTGATGTCTTTTTGGAGGGAGGTNTTAAGGGGAGAGCTTCTGTTCCTTCAGGTGCATCAACAGGAAGTAAGGAGGCTGTTGAGCTTCGTGATAATACCCATAANCACTATCTTGGAAAGGGCGTTAAAAAAGCTGTTAGCAATATTAATGAAGTGTTGTCTCCAAAAATAATTGGGACCGATGTCTTTGAACAGGAAAAAATAGACCAACTCATGATTGATATTGACGGAACGCCGAATAAAAGTAATTTAGGCGCAAATACTATATTAGCTGTCTCAATGGCTGCTGCGAGGGCGGCGGCAAATTTTAAAAAGGTTGAATTATTTCAATACCTAAACTCAGGTGGAGAAATGTCATTACCTACTCCGATGATGAATATTATTAACGGTGGCGCTCATGCGGATAATAATTTAGATATTCAAGAGTTTATGATTGTACCTGCTGGAAGACCAAGCTTAAGTGAGGCACTTCGATGTGGTAGTGAGGTTTTTCATGTGCTTCAAAAAACGTTGAAAGAAAAAAAATTATCTACAACTGTTGGTGATGAGGGAGGGTTTGCTCCTAATTTAGACTCAAATGAATCCGCTCTTAAACTTATTATGGAGTCTATTGAGAAATCAGGATATGAGCCCGGAAAAGATGTTTATTTAGCACTTGATTGTGCTAGTTCGGAGTATTTTGAGAATGGTAAGTATGCATTAAAGTCAGAAAATATCTCTCTTGATTCAAAACAAATGACAGACTATCTTTCATCATTGTGTGACAAATACCCCATAATTAGTATTGAGGATGGTATGGATGAGAATGATTGGAAGGGGTGGGAGGCCCTAACAAAGCGCTTAGGTGATGACATTCAATTAGTCGGTGATGACTTGTTTGTAACCAACCCTGAAATACTTCAAGAAGGCATTCAAAAAGGCGTGGCAAATTCAATATTAATTAAAGTAAATCAAATAGGAACTCTTACTGAAACTTTTGAAGCTATTAATTTAGCAAAGCAAGCTAATTATACTTCCATTATTTCTCACCGGTCAGGTGAGACAGAGGATACAAGTATTGCAGATATTGCTGTTGGAAAAGATGCAANGCAGATTAAAACCGGCTCTATGTCGAGGTCTGAAAGGGTAGCAAAATATAACCAATTGTTAAGAATTGAAGAAATGATGGGTTCGAAAATCAGCTACGCAGGATTAGNAGCTTTTTCAAATATAAGGACTTAAGGTGAGAGTATTTTCAATTATTCTTTTCTCTTTACTAGTTTTGATTCAATATCCACTGTGGATTGGAAAAGGCAGTTGGTATGATGTTTTTAAACTTAAACAAATGTTTAATCAACAATACAAAACTAACTTAGAGCTATCAAAAGAAAATTTTGCTTTAAGGGCGGAAGTTTCAGATCTAAGTGTGGGAACAGATGCTATTGAGGAGAGAGCAAGGTATGAGTTAGGTATGGTCAAAAAAGACGAGTTCTTCTTTCAGGTAATAAATAAGTAGCTTTAAGGCTGCATTGTTAAAGAGTGAATTTCATATCCGTTAAGATTGGGATTAGCGTCAACTTTTTCAATTCTTAATTCAACTAAAATTTTGAAGACATTATGCTTTTGTTTATAAAAATTTACCAGACTACCAACCTTTTCGTCATTAACTAAAATATTTGATCCTAATTTGGGACGATTTTCCNGTTCAACATGTCCTAGATACATTCTTCTTTTAGCTTTTCCTAGNTAATGCGTTCTAGCTACAACCTCTTGTCCTGTATAACAACCTTTTTTAAAATTTATAGCGTTAATTAAATCAAGGTTTAATGATTGTGGAATAAATAAGTCTTGTGTTTCATGAAAAATATTTGGGATGATATTCTCAATATGAATTTCATTCCAACTATAAGGGTTTGTTTTAGGTTTGGTTGTGTAGATTTTGTCAAAGAGCCTTAATGTTTCTTTTTTATCACCAAAAATAAAAAAATAACTTTTAATCCCATCCAACATTGTTATAGAAACTGATTTGTCATGATTAAGGGTTGTTTGCATTTTAGTCTCAGGTATTGATATAAGGCTATTAGGAAGTTTTTGTAGATTGTTTTTATCAACTAAAAAATAATCTACATTTTTAGGTGAGCACGTAATTTTCACATCAGATCGAAGAATATACATTGCAAGCCTTTTGCTTATTGAGTTACTTATGCATGGGGGGCAGAAAAGAAAATAATTTGTTTCAATTTTTGCAATAAAGAAAAATGCTAGCAACCTACCTTTCGGCGAGCAGTAGCCAGTATATATAGATTTTTTTTCACCAGATACAAGTGTAATATCATTTGTTATTTGTCCCTGAATAAAGGTTTCTGCATCTTTTCCAGATATCTTAATAACATCTAACTGATCTTTGATTTTATCCAATTTGTTTTTTATTTCTTTTTAAAAATGAAATCGATGTTACCAGTTTGTTAAATCTCAAAAGAAAGAAAACCAAACTTAATGTGACAAATATATTTCTTAATGATAATTCTGAATTATCTCTCCAAGATGGAGGGATTTTATTCATTTTTGAAATAACACTATTCACACTCTCACCTCTGACATATTGACCTTTAATCATTAAAGATATCTCTTTTAAATACTTCTCGTCTAATTTAGATATATATCTATCACTTTCACTAAATGCAATGGAATCATTTCGAGCACCAATATTTGATTCTGAAATTTGGGCAATACCAGGCTGCAAGGCAAAACTCTCATTTGACCAATAGCCTATTAATTGATTTTCACTGTCATATTTTGGTATCGCTTCTCCTTTCTCTGAGCCAATACCAACTAATAACCAATCGGCCTCTCCTTGAAATTGGCTCAAATCACTAGTATTGAATGCATGTAGCTTTGGTGCCTCTTCTCCGTCTGTTAAGAAAACTACTCGTGCAGACTGAGGAAAGCTTCTAATCAGCCTAGCTAAGCTGATAAAACCTTTTCTTATTCGACTATTTCCTGACCAAACAGACCTCCAGTCAAGGTGTTCTATTGTAGAGTTAATCGAACTAAAATTATCACAGACATTTATTGGGGTATAGGTTGCTGCAACACTAACGCCTGCAAACATTGCAACACTAATATTTGTTTTGCAAGGCAATTGGCCCAATATNCCTTGNAATAATTTTTTTGAATAGGCTAGGCGTGAAACTTTTTCTNCATTAATAGACATATCTTTAGTGAGCATACTCTGGGATATATCAACAACAAATATGTAATTATAAATATCTCTTTCTATGGATACCTTGGGATTTATCAGCCCTAAAATAAGAAAGATGACAGATAGGCATAAAAAACCAATATTTTTATCATTTATAATTTTTTCAAAAAGGTGCTTCATAAGATTTTATGGAAGCCCAACTGGTATATTCCCCATAATCAAACCTGGAGAATCTGAATCACCNATACCAGGAGCAGGATCCTTTGGAAGCATGGTTAATAAACGATCTAGGTTATGTTTCACATCCCAATGTTGATTATTTAAGGTAAGTGATTGCTCATATGCTTTTTTAGCTTGCTGCATTAAGTATTCAGCTTCATCTTTGACTGTTGGGCTGTTACTTGAACCGTTTAAAATAAGGCTACGTTTAAAATAAATGTTACCAATGTTGTAATAAACGGCAGATTTTTGATCATCCGTTCCCTCCTTGGCTAAATTGTTGAATAAAATTGTAGCCTCCTTAAAATGCCCCTTTTTTGCAATTTGATAAGCAGTTGCAAATCTTGCCTCATATCCTTGAACAAAATATTCTGGTGCGTCACCCTTTTTTAAAGCTTCATTAAATTTTACAATTTGGAGCAGCTCAAATGATGAAAAAGATAAAAGGTATAAAAAATATGCTGCAGCGACAGATAAAAATATAGTTATATTTTTAACATTAAATAATTTATAAATCTTCATCTCAGTGATTTTACCTCAACAAACTTAAGAAACAGTAGCATCAGGCTTAAAATAATGGCTATTATTAAAAGTTTAGGCGCATACTTTTCTCCAGGTACTTTTTCCTCATAGATGATTGGTTTTTTTTCTTTTAAATTTATATCTTTTATTGCCCGTTCTAATGATTTTGGATCCTCAGCTTCGTAAGCTTGGAATGGTGATTTGAATGACTTAAAAAATTCATATAGTTCAACCTGGGGAGGTAGCTGATAGTCTTGGTGAAGAGGGACGTCTTCCTCAAAAATGCTAATTCCCCCTGGCTGCCTTAATACAATCCAATAAAGGCCTATTTGATATTTGTTAAACCAATCTTTAATTTTTTGTTGGGTTTTTGCATCAATTCTTCCTGCCCCATCAGACAGTAAAATAACTGCTCTAGATCCAGAATTTTCTATCGAAGTAAAAAGCTCTGCACTGCTTGTAAGACCAGCACCAATATTTGTCTGAAACAGAGCATTCCCCGCAGTTGCATTTACAGCAGCTTTAATTGCTTCTTTATTATGTGTTAGTGGTAAAATAAACATAGCAGAATTGCTAAATGTTACAACACCAACCATATCATCTGTTCTTGAATTAAAAAAATCAACAATCAACCTACTTGCTGCAGCTGATTTTGTTTCGCCAACAGGATTATTATTTTCTCCACCAGAAAAAGGGTCATCCATCGAAGCGCTTCTATCGAGAACAAGACCAATTTGTGCTCCCTTACCCTTTTTAAGAATGGTTTTTTGATCTGCGTAAGGCTCACTCAAAGTGAGAATTATTAACATAATAATTACTGTGCTAACTATTTTAAAAAATAATGAAATTATTCGGGATACTAGATCGGTATGAAGCATTTCACTCCATGAGTAAATATTTTTACTTGTTTGATTAACGAAAAAGGGGATGAGTGAGAGGGGTAGGAGAATTAGAAACAGGGGGTAGACAAAATNCATTAAAATGAGATGCCTTTTATATCTTTTGANTTTACAATAAGCNTTCTCTCACACATTCGACAATGAAGGGAAAAATTTATAAGCCATTTATTGAGTTCATTTTGATCAANCTTAATATGTTTTTGAAAAAATAATGCACGAGAAATCTTAAAGAAAGTATGCAGCTCTTTTTCTATATGTTTAAAGCTACTATTTTTTTTAATCAAAAGTGGAATAGTTTNTTCAAACAGACTTTGGCCTACAAGGCCATCGAAACCAGCGTGAAGNGCAGTAATGATTTTCTTTGTATTNCGTGTAGAGACTTTTTGTTTTTTAAATTTACGATATATTATGCTAAAGGTTCTGTTTGGAAGCCATGTGTACCTTCCATAAATATATATAAAAATAAAAGCTATTATTAATAATGCCATTAAAGAAAATTTAATTTTATTTTCTTTTTTAATTTTGTCTAAGAAAAATGGACCTCTATAAGTGCTCATATCATTTTCTATTTTTACATCTCCAAATATTGCAATAGGTGAGATAGCAAAGGTGAAGTCAGGAATTCTAAATTTTTGAATTTTTTTTGGTTCATTGGGATTAATGAATCTATAATAATCAGCTGTTATTGAGGCAGGTTTTGCTACAACATTATTTGTAAAAATTTGATATTTAAGTTTTATAAAATAAGTTGTATATTCTTTTGTAGATTCTTTTGCAATTTTAATCTCCTTCAAAGAGACTCCTAGTAATTGACCTCGGTACCGTTTCTCATAACCGACTATTGGTAATGACTCTTCAATAAGCTTAAAAGGCTTTTTAACAGTTATATTTATTTCTCTAAATATATAGTCCCCAACGGTATAACCCACTTTTTGATCTGGGTCTAAAATATCAATATCTATATATTTTGTATCGATATCAGGAAATTTTCTAGGGTCCTCATAGGCCACAATAGTGGTTGATGAGAAAGCTAATAAGCAAATAAATAAATATAAGCTACGCACAGAAAAACTCATTAAAGTAATTGCTCATTTCTAGGGATTTAAAATTATCCTCAACAAAAAAAGGGGGGGTGTTGTATTTAAGAAAAGTTTGTTGAAGGATGCCCTTTCTGATTTTAAAATCAGCTTTAATTTTTTTTGTAATTTTCTCTCTAAGGAATATTGTTGATTCTATACATGTTTCAGCATCTTCAACATTTAACAGGCCGAATTTTGGTAGATTATCAAATTCACTTTTATTCCATAAAATAATTGGAACAACTTGATGTCTAACTAAGCTCGCCAAGGATTCTTCTATATCTTTTATTGGCATATGAAAATCAGAAATTAAGAACACTAATGTGCGGTCTTTAGGAAGTGATTCTACAACTCTTTTTAAGCCTGAGTGAGATTCGCCTTTGGACTTATAATTTTTTAATTTTTCTATCAGTAATTTTGTTTGATAGGGCCTATAGGAAAGCGGAGCTACCCATTGTGAGCTAATTTTGTCATTAAAGCCAATAAACCCTAGAGCATCACTCTTCGCTATAACAGAGTTTGTAATTATTTCTGCAATTTCTGAAGAAATTTGAAATTTAGATTTTTTATGACCGTACCCCATGCTTGAAGATAGGTCTGCCATAATCATAACCGGAGTTGCACTCCTCTGATTGAATATTCTTACATGTACTTGCTCTAAAGGGTCTCTAATGGTTTGTCTTATATCAATTCTTCTGGGATCTGGATAATCTAACAAATTTGAATGGCCAGTGAACTCAATCCCCATTCCTCTTTGTCCACTTTTATGTTGACCAGGGTGATGTCCTGTAGATCCAGTGAATATGATAATTAAATAAATCAAGTGGATTATGCATTAAGTTGCACTTACCTTATTTAAGATTTCATTAGATAATTCACGAGATATTTCGGTTCTTTTAAGCTCGTAAACAGGATTAAAAACCAATCGATGTGCAATTGTTTCATGGAAAATAGCATGAATATCCTCTGGCAGCACAGATGTTCTATTGTGCAACCATGCACTAACTCGAGCACATCTCATCATCATACTAATGCCCCGTGGGCTTGCACCAGAAATAATTAATCTGTCCATATCAATGCCACTAATTTTTATATTATAGCTTTCTGGGTTCTTGGTCGCCTTCCATAAGTTAAGTGAATATTTTTCAAGAGCAGAAGTGGATTTGATAGTATTTTGAATTTCAATAGATAAATTATTTAATTGGTTAAATTTGATCATGTTTGGAGTTACTTCATTTATTAATTTATCTGCATCGTGAAATTTTGTATTAAATATTAACTGATTCATTAATTTATCAACTTGAGGAATCGCAATGGGTATCTCCATCATAAACCTATCTCTTGCAGCTGAAGGAATTTCAAAAGTCTCCTCCTTTTCAACCTGATTTCTATCTGCAAAAACCGTTAGGTGGGGGAAGGTGAATTCTTGATTAAAGGCAGATAAAGTTTTTTCCGCCATAATCCTTAGTAGCAAAGAATGTACCTGAGGCCTAGCTCGATTAATTTCGTTAAAAAAGAAAATTGAAAGGTCTTCACCAGATTTTAAAATTGGACCTTCGTCAACATGTGGCTTACCATCCTCTCCAAGATAAGTGTGGTAAATGAGATCATTTGGCATCAAATCAATAGTGCCCTCTATCCTTTCGTAGCCACCACCAATTGACCTAGCAAAAGCTTTTAGCAAAGTTGTTTTTCCAACACCAACATCTCCCTCGAGTAAAACATGACCTCTTGCAAATATTGAATTAGTGATGAGCCTTACAGGTAGCTCTTGGCCAAGGATGGCTTTATTCACTTCCCCCTCTAATTTAAGTGCAAGCTTTCGCCAGTCGGTCAGATTTTGGTCGCTCATTGTGGTATATTCCTAGGATTATATTGTATTAAATTTTAACTAATAATTAACTTTAGCATAGTTGTTATTGATAATAATAGTTTGTAACATATGTATTTAATTAATCAATATAAGATAAAAAAATAATTTTTTTCAAATAAATACTTAAAGAACCTATCAATGCAAAAAGAGAGCTATACAAAAGAAGAATTAATTAGTTGTGGAAAAGGTGAGATGTTTGGAAAAGGGAATGCACAACTACCCCTTCCACCAATGTTAATGTTCGATAGAATAGTGTCAATTAATGATAAAGGCGGTAAATTTAATTATGGACAAATTGTTGCTGAATTAGATTTGACTGAGGATTTGTGGTTCTTTAAATGTCACTTTGAGGGTGATCCTGTAATGCCAGGCTGTTTAGGCCTTGATGCTATGTGGCAACTATTGGGTTTCTTTCTTGGATGGAAAGGTGGCTTAGGTAAAGGGAGAGCACTAGGAGCTGGGGAGGTAAAGTTTTCTGGTCAGGTCTTGCCTAGTTCAAAAAAAATTACTTATATAATTGATTTAAAAAGGGTGATTATGAGAAAATTAGTGATGGGAATTGCAGATGCTTCCATGAAGGTAGATGGTAGGGTCATATACGAAGCTAAGGATTTAAAAGTTGGGCTTTTTGTTAGAACAGATCTTTTTTAATGGGGTAAAGTTAAAATGAAAAGAGTAGTAGTAACGGGGATTGGAATCGTTTCGAGCATAGGGAATAATTATACCGAAGTTAAGAATAGTTTATCCAATTCAAAATCAGGAATTACCTTTCAACCAGAGTATGCTGAAAGAGGCCTCAGGTCAAATGTTGCGGGCTCTTTGAATATTGAACCCGCAGAGCTAATTGATAGAAAACTATATAGATTTATGGCAAAGGGGCATGCTTATGCTTGGATCGCTATGCAAGAGGCCATTGCAGATGCAAAACTTACTGAAAGCTTAGTTTCAAATAATAGAACGGGAATCATTGTGGGTGCAGGAGGGACATCAACTGAGAGCATGCTCAATGGCACTGAAGTTCTTAAAGAAAAGGGTATTAGGAGAGTAGGACCTTATATGGTAACAAAAACCATGTCAAATGGAGTAAGTGCGTGTCTAGCGACGGGTGCAAAAATAAGAGGTATTAATTATGCAATCACATCAGCATGTTCTACAAGTGCACATTGCATAGGGAATGCTTACGAGCAAATTCAAATGGGAAAACAAGATATTATTTTTGCTGGAGGTGCTGAAGAAGAGCATTGGACTATGAGTTATTTATTTGATGCGATGGGAGCAATGTCATCCAAATACAATGACCAACCTGAAAAAGCGTCAAGAGCATTTGATATAAACAGAGATGGATTTGTCATTTCTGGAGGGGGAAGCATTCTTGTTCTTGAGGAGTACGAGCATGCGAGAAATAGAGGGGCAGATATTTATGCTGAAATTGTCGGTTACGGAGCAACATCTGATGGCTTTGATATGGTGGCTCCTAGTGGAGAGGGGGCTATAAGATGTATGAGGGCTGCTTTAGAAGAGCAAAAAACTATGAATGTTGATTATATGAATACACACGGCACAAGTACCCCTGTCGGTGATTCAAAAGAATTAGAAGCTATAAGAACAGTTTTTGGTGCGAATGAATTTGGAGGAATGCCGGCAATTGCGTCAACTAAATCCTTAACAGGTCACGCGCTTGGTGCTGCAGGTTCAAATGAGGCTGTATATAGTCTAATAATGATGAATGAGGGATTTCTTAGCCCTTCAGTTAATATCGATGACAAGGATCCAGCAGGTCTAGATCTTCCAATTTTGACTCAAAAAAAAGAGAAAGAAGTAATTACATCAATGTCAAATAGCTTTGGTTTCGGTGGGGTAAATGCATCGCTAGTTTTCTCTAAGGCAAAGCTATAAAAACTACATAAGCATTAAAACGATTTTTCTTTGCCCTAATAACAAAATGTTGAATGTTCTGCATGCTGCATCAAAAGATATACTCTTATAAGAAATCTTTATTCAGTAGGTATTTATTGGCTTAATTCCAATTGAAAGGTAATATATCACCTAGTTTATCAAACAATTACATGAGATAAGATTTTGTCCCAAATTCGTAAATCAAAAAAATTAGATAATGTTTGTTATGACATTCGTGGCCCAGTCCTTGAGCATGCAAAAAGGATGGAGGAGGAAGGTCATCGTATAGTTAAACTAAATATTGGTAATCCCGCGGCTTTTGGTTTTGAAGCACCAGATGAGATTACGCAGGATGTAGTTAGGAATATAAATAAATCATCTGGCTATACGGAAAGTTTTGGTCTATTTGAACCAAGAAAAGCAATAATGCATTACACCCAACAAAAAAATATTTCAGACGTTGAGGTGGACGATATAGTTCTAGGAAATGGCGTTTCTGAACTTATCGTGATGGCTATGCAAGGCCTGATTAATAATGATGATGAAATATTGATTCCTAAACCAGATTATCCTTTATGGACTGCTTCAGTAACATTGGCAGGGGGGAAACCAATCCATTACACATGTGATGAGACTGCAGACTGGTTTCCTGATTTAGAGGATATCAGGGCTAAAATAACAAAAAAAACAAAAGCAATATTAATTATTAACCCAAATAATCCAACTGGCGCATTGTATTCAGATGAATGTTTAAAGGAAATTNTTGACATTGCTAGAACAAATAACTTAATTATTTTCGCTGATGAAATTTACGATAAAGTTTTATATGATGATAAAAAACATACTTCNGTTGCTTCGCTAGCAGATGATGTTTTGTTCGTTACCTTAAATGGATTGTCAAAAAATTATAGGGCTTGTGGTTATAGGGCTGGCTGGCTTGTAGTCTCCGGAGACAAAAGAAGAGCTAAAGACTACCTTGAGGGATTAAATATTCTGGCTTCAATGCGGCTTTGTGCTAACGTTCCGGGGCAACTCGCTATCCAAACTGCGCTTGGAGGGTATCAAAGCATTAATGACCTTGTAGCACCAACGGGAAGGTTATGTAAGCAAAGAGACTTGGCTTATAAATTGATGATGGAGATACCGGGGGTAACATGTATGAAACCATCAGCAGCTATGTATTTATTTTTTAAATTGGATCCAAAATTGTATCCAATAGAGAATGACCAAGATTTTATTTTAGATGTGCTGAAGAAAAAAAAAGTTTTAATGGTTCAGGGTACTGGTTTTAATTGGCATGATCACAATCATTTTCGTATGGTATTTTTGCCCAACGAGGATGATTTAAAAATCGCAATTAAAAGATTTGCTGATTATTTAATGGAATACAAAGAGAGGTGTAAAAAATAGATGAACATAGGGTTAATTGGGATTGGAACTGTTGGAGGTGGAACTTATCGTGTTTTAAAAGATAATGCTTCTGCAATATCAAATAAAATGGGCATTGATATTAAGATTACTCACGTTGCCGACAAGAATCTTAAGCTTGCTAAAGACACAGTAGATAAAGATATAACTGTTGAGGAAAATGCCTTTGCACTCATACAAAATAGTAGTATTGATACGATTGTTGAGCTTATAGGGGGCACGGGTGTTGCGTTAGAAATTGTTCGTAAAGCTTTAGAGAATGGTAAGCATGTGGTTACAGCCAATAAAGCTCTAATTGCTATGCATGGCGAGGAACTAGTCAAAATAGCTAATAAAAATAATGTCGTTCTAGCATATGAAGCTGCTGTAGCAGGTGGCATTCCTATCATTAAAGCTATAAGAGAGGGATTAGCAGCTAATGAAGTTGAGTGGATTGCTGGAATTNTGAATGGAACCACCAATTACATTTTGACAGAAATGAAAGAAAATAATTTACCTTTTGATANAGCCTTACAGCAGGCACAGGACCTTGGTTTTGCAGAAGCGGATCCGACATTTGATATTGAGGGCGTGGATGCAGCGCATAAAATTACAATTTTAGCTTCAATTGCATTTGGTATTCCCATAAATTTTGAAGCAGTTCACGTTGAAGGAATAAGTAGTCTAAGTCAAAAAGATATAAGCTATGCTGAAGAGCTCGGTTACAGAATTAAGTTGCTTGGTATCGCTAAAACAGATAATTCCAATGTGGAGATAAGAGTGCACCCAACATTAATTCCGGAAAAAAGGTTGGTTGCTAATGTTGATGGACCAATGAACGCAGTGCTTGTTCAGGGAAATATGGTTGGACCTACGCTTTATTATGGGGCTGGGGCTGGGGCAGAGCCAACAGCAAGCGCAGTTGCTGCTGATATAATTGATATTGCTAGACAATCAATGCTCTCAAATAAAACACTCATACCTACATTAGGATTTATGCCAGATAAGATACATAAAAAAAATATTTTATCTATTGAGAATATTTTTTCTGAATTTTATCTTCGTTTAACAATGAAAAATAAAGTAGGCTTACTTGCTAAAATTACTAATATTTTTGCTGACCATGAAATTTCTATCAACTCAATGGTGCACAAGGAAGTAAAAGAAAACAATCTAAATCCAGATATCTTTTTAATCACATCCAAAACTAAAGAGTCAGATATAGATGTAATTATTAAAGAAATTGAGCTTTTGCCTGAAAATATCGAAAAAATTGTTAAAATTAGAACCGAAGAATTAAAATAAGTAGGAGTTTTAATGAAGTACATATCAACAAGGGGATGTTCTCCTAAACTAGCTTTTTCAGAAGTTTTGCTTGGAGGGCTGGCTCCTGATGGTGGCTTATATCTCCCTGAGCATTATCCTAAATTTACAAATGATGAGCTAAATAAAATGAGAGGTATGACTTATCAGGATTTGGCTTTTTATATTTTTGAAAAATTCATAGACGATATTCCATCCAATGATCTGAAAGAAATTGTTAATAAGACTTATAGTGCTGATATTTTTTCATTTGCGAGGGAAGAGCAAAAAGCAGAAGATATAACACCAACTTTGAAATTAAAAAATAATCTATTCTTGCTCTCATTGTCAAATGGACCGACGCTAGCTTTTAAGGATATTGCGATGCAATTTTTAGGGAATATTTTTGAATATGTTCTTGAGAAAAAGGGTAAAACGCTCAATATTCTTGGAGCGACCTCAGGAGATACTGGACCAGCTGCAGAATATGCCATGAAAGGAAAGAAGGGCATCAAGGTGTTTATGTTGTCACCTCATGGAACGATGAGTCCATTTCAAGCAGCTCAAATGTATAGTCTGCAAGACTCAAATATTTTGAATATAGCAATTAAGGGTGTTTTTGATGACTGCCAAGATATTGTGAAGGCTGTCTTAAATGATCTTGAATTTAAAGATTTATATAAAATTGGTGCGGTAAACTCAATAAACTGGGGACGTATACTTGCTCAAATTGTTTATTATTTTAAAGGTTATTTTGATGTGACCAGTAAAAATAGTGAAAAGGTTGATTTTACTGTCCCAACAGGGAATTTTGGAAATATCTGTGCAGGACATGTAGCAAGAATGATGGGGCTACCTATTAACCATCTGGTTGTTGCTACAAATGAAAATGATGTTTTAGATGAATTCTTCAATACAGGAAATTATTCTCCTAGATCCTCNAAAGAAACCTTTCAAACATCAAGCCCATCAATGGATATCTCAAAGGCTTCAAATTTTGAGCGTTTTATTTTTGATTTATTGGGTCGAAACTCTACGTCATTAAAGGAGCACTGGAAGAAAATAGATGACGGAAAATCATTTAAATTAAGTGAAGAAAACTTTAAAAAAATTAAAGATTATGGCTTTGTTTCATCCTCAAGCAAACATACTAATAGAATGGATTCTATTAGATCATTATATAACGAAGTTGGCGTAATAATTGACACACACACAGCAGATGGTATTAAAGCTGCAATGGACCATTCAGCTCCATCTAATCCGATGATTGTTTTGGAAACTGCACTACCAATTAAATTTGAAAAATCAGTATTTGAAGCAATAGGANTTTACCCCAAAAGACCGGACTCTCTTAAAGATCTAGAATTGNTTGATCAAAAATTTGAAGTTTTTGAAAACAGTGTTGAGTCTGTTAAGAAATGTATTATCGACAACAGATAATATGAATCAATATCTTGAGCTTCTAAAGCACGTGAAACTGAATGGGTTAAAAAAAGAAGATCGAACTGGAACGGGAACCATATCAGTATTTGGCTATCAGATGCGTTTTAATCTTAACGATGGATTCCCTTTATTAACAACTAAGAAAGTTCATTTAAAATCAGTAATTTATGAACTTTTATGGTTTTTATCTGGCGATACGAATATTAAGTTTTTAAGGGAAAATGACATATCTATCTGGGATGAATGGGCAGATGAAAATGGTAACCTTGGCCCAGTTTATGGGCATCAGTGGAGAAGTTGGCCTACCTCAGAAGGTAAGGCAATTGATCAAATATCCAATCTTATTAATCAAATAAAAAAAACTCCTGATTCGAGAAGGTTAATTGTTTCAGCATGGAATGTAGGAGAAATTAATAAGATGAAGCTGCCACCATGCCACTGTTTCTTTCAGTTTTATGTCGCTGATGGAAGGCTTTCCTGTCAACTCTACCAAAGAAGTGCTGATATATTCCTTGGTGTTCCTTTTAATATAGCCTCATATGCTCTCCTTACNCAAATGATAGCCCATGTATGCGACTTGAAATGTGGGGAATTTATTCACACATTAGGTGATGCACATATATATACGAACCACTTGGATCAAGTAGATGAGCAGCTAACTCGACAGCCTAAAAATTTACCTACTATAAAAATTAACCCAACCAAAAAGAACATTTTTGATTTTAAATATGAAGATTTTAGTTTAGAAGGTTATGATCCTTACCCTTTAATTAAGGCACCTGTTGCGGTTTAATGAAAAAAATTACCATTATTGTTGCTATTTCAGAAAATCTAGTAATCGGACATCGAAACACACTGCCTTGGCATATTTCTGAAGACCTTAAAAACTTTAAAAAAATAACGTTAAATCACAGTGTCATCATGGGTAGAAAAACCTTCGAATCAATTGGTAAGCCACTTAAATATCGAAGAAATATTGTTATAAGTAGGAATAAGAACCTTCAGNTAAGTGGGGTAGANATTGNAAGTTCACTTGATGATGCTATTTGTCTANCTAAANCTGAGGATGAGGTTTTTATAATCGGAGGTGAGCAGATTTATGAAATTGCATTGCCNATTGCCACGAATATGTTTATTACCAAAGTGCACAGTACAATTGAGGGAGATGCATTTTTCCCAAATTTTGATGAAAATCAATGGAAAAAATTGACTCAAAATGATTTGGAGTCAGAAGAGGGGATAAAATTTTCTTTTATAAGTTATGAGAGAGCATTATAAATATTAAGCTTGTCTCGTTAAGTAGGTCACTTTTATTTGCTTTGGTGAGAAAAATTGATTAACAACATCCTTAACCGTTTCAATGTCAAAAGATTTACAACTAAATATATCAATGTAACTATCCCCATTTAAGTCGACAAAATGACCTGTGATTGAAGAAGTTTCAATTAACTGTACTAGACTGAATCCTGCTGCATTTGGATTATTAGCGGCAAAATGTGCAATCTTTGGCTCACCAAAAGCCACCATGTTTATTTTGGCAACTAATGTCTTCGTAAATTGATTAATGTTATCGGATGACCTTACTTTATCTAAATCACCACCCTTACAATCCAGTATTAGATGATACCCCCAATATTCCAATTTAATTATTCCTTCTAAATTCTATATTTTTAAATTTTTGGTAATGTAACGCCACTCTGGCCTTGATATTTACCCCCTCGGTCTTTATATGATGTTTCACATAATTCATCCGATTCAAAAAACAAAACCTGAGCGCAGCCTTCTCCTGCATAAATTTTCGCAGGTAACGGGGTTGTGTTGCTAAATTCCAGTGTTACATACCCCTCCCATTCGGGTTCAAAAGGCGTAACATTGACTATGATTCCACATCTCGCATAAGTTGATTTGCCAACACAAATTGTTAGAACGTTTCTTGGGATTTTGAAAAATTCAACAGTTCTTGCAAGAGCAAATGAATTTGGTGGGATAATACAATGATCACCATTGAACTCCACAAATGAATTTGGATCAAAAGACTTTGGGTCAACTATGGTGTTGTTAATATTTGTAAATACTCTGAATTCTGGGGCACACCTAATATCATAACCATAACTCGATGTTCCATACGACACAATTTTTTGGCCGTCTATATCTCGAACCATCTTTGGTTCAAATGGGCTAATCATTTCATTCTCTTCAGCCATTTTACGAATCCATTTATCAGACTTGATTGTCATTTTTTCTCCTAATTGAAGTTATGAAAAAATTATTATGGTTATACAAAGACTAAAATATTACTTTTTCCAAAACTGATTTTTATCCTCAAAAATAATTTTTGATTCTTTTGGATCAAATTCACCAGGTTTGTATTGAATAGGTTTAGATTTATCATTAGACCAATACTCAATAATTGGATCAACAAGCTTCCATGCAGCCTTCACCTCATCAATATGAAGAAATTTTGATTGGTCTCCACTTAGAAGATCTAGCATCAATGTCTCATAGGCATCGATGGTCTCATCACCTTGAACACGGTTATTTCCTTTAAGTGTAGTTTGTCTATTTTGATTCATATCTAGACCAGGCTGGAGGGTAGTTAGCTCAAACGAAGTGGTCTCGTTTGGTTGAATGTTTATTGTTAGCCAATTATCGTGATCTTTAAATTTGATAGCGATGGAAGTTGAGTTTTCATAAAGCCTTTTTGCTGTCCTCAGATAAATAGGNACCTTTTCCCATCTTGAATTTTTAATAAATAATTTGATGGCAGCATATGTTTCAANAACNCTNTCTGGATTCTCAACTTCGGCTAAATAACCTTCAACCTTNTCNCCATTGATGTGTCCTTCAGCATACTGACCACGAAAGGCGAAATTTGTAATCTTATCTAATGGAACGGCTGCAATGGATTCTAAAAGTTTTATTTTTTCAAGCCTTACATCATCAGGGCTCATGGTTTTTGGCTTTTCCATTGTAACGAGCGCTAACATTTGTAAAAGATGACTTTGTATCATATCTCTAAGTGCGCCTGTAGCTTCATAAAAAACAGTCCGATCACCTACACCCAACGTCTCATGGTTTGTGATTTGGATTTGCTCAATATGTTTATTTGACCATAGTGGCTCTAGTACTGAGTTTTTAAAACGGGTGGTCATAATATTTTGCAGAGAAAATTTACCAAGATAATGGTCTATTCTATATATTTGACTTTCCTTAAGGTGCTCTTCGATTGAACTTTGAAGCTCGATTGCGGTTTTAAGACAAGTGCCGAAAGGCTTCTCAATAAGCACCCTTCTCCAAAAACCTGATTCACTCAGTAAATTGACTTCTGATAGTTGTTTTACAATGAGAGCAAAATCTGAGGGTCTTACAGATAAAAAGAAAGCAAGATTTTGAGGAAAAACCTCTTTATTTGCCAATTTTTCTGCAAACTTTACAAANGCCTCTGGATCATCCGGCAAATTTGCATGATAGTAATTTCTTTTTATAAATCGTTCAAATACATTTTTATCATAAGATTTGAATTTTTTATCAAGCATTTCTTTGATATTAGAATGCCATTCATTTTCCTCAACCTCCTGCCTACCTACTGACAAAATTTTCATATTTTTTGGAAGTTTGCCAGCTTCATCTAAATGAAAAAGCCCTGGTATTAATTTAACTTTTGCTAAATTTCCTCTTGCGCCAAATAATACAAGTGTGGAGTTATCAATCATGTCTTAATTAACCTTTCTTTTTCATAATGTGGCCACCAAAGGCATTTCTCATTATAGATAGTATTTTATATCCATAACCCTTAGACNTNTCTTGGCTTCTAAACCTCACCTGAAGCGCCTGAGTCAAGACTGGTGCAGGGATACCTTGTTCGATTGCTTCAACTGCAGTCCACCTTCCTTCACCAGAATCTGCTACAAAGGGTGCAATCTCCTCTAAACCTTGGTCACTTTTTAACGCCTCTGCTGTTAAGTCTAATAACCAACTTCTAACAACTGAGCCATGTCGCCAAAGCTCCGTCACATTTGCAACATCAATATTGAACTCTTCTCTACCTTTTAAAAGCTCAAGCCCCTCAGCAAATGACTCCATCATTCCGTACTCGATTCCGTTATGAATCATTTTAGTAAAATGTCCAGATCCAACTGGCCCAACATGTAACCAACCAGTTTGTGGTGTTGGAGCTAGCGCTCTTAGCACAGGTTCAACAGCTTTCGCAACCTCAGGGGAAGCCCCAACCATCAAGCAATAACCATTATCCAATCCCCAAACACCTCCTGATGTTCCGCAATCCATAAAGCCAATGTTGTATTCTTCAAGCATCCGTCCCATTTTTACACTCTGCTTAAAATTTGAGTTACCTCCATCTACAATGATATCGCCCTCGCTTAGCAGTGGAATAAGATCAGCAATTTGTTTTTTTGTAACCTCTCCAGCTGGAAGCATCATCCATACAATTTTTTGACCTTCAAGTTTTGATAAAGCATCTTCAACAGAAGATGACGGTATTAAATTTTCACTACTTTCTAAGTTTTTTATAGTATCTGCATGATTATCGTATCCCACTACTGAAATACCATTTCGTATGAGTCGAGCAGACATGTTTCCACCCATTTTACCAAGACCAAGCATTGCAATTTTCATTTTTTTTCCCTTTGATGTAGGTTTAAAGTTTGTTAATCTTTTGGATTAATTTATTTTTTTTCAGAAGATTGGCATTATACTCCAATCTTGTTACAAATAGTTTTGAATTTAATCTAAGGTAATTTATGAAATCAACTGTCAACGCTTGGCTCTCATGTAAAAGTCAAAAAGAATTTGAACTAAAAATAGTTGAGAGGATTGTTACTTACGCAGCTAAAGCCATTAAGGATAAAGGTAGTTTTTCTCTTGTTTTGGCGGGAGGAAATACCCCAGCAAGGATATACGAAGCACTTACAAAAATAAATTGTGACTGGAAAAATTGGCATATTTATTTTGGTGATGAAAGATGCCTTCCTGTGAATCATAAAGAGCGCAATAGCGTAATGGCTGATGAAAGTTTTTTTTCAAAAATACCAATTCCTAAGAATCAGATTTATATCATTCCTGCTGAACTCGGAGAGCAAGAAGGCGCTGAGGTATACAATAAAAAGCTGAACCCAGAAATGGTTTTTGATCTTGTACTTTTGGGTTTGGGTGAAGATGGGCATATGGCAAGTATTTTCCCCAATAGTAAGCTTGATTACAAAAAACAGGTTACTCCAATCACAAACGCACCAAAACTACCACAAAATAGAGTTTCATTGACTCCAGAAAGACTAAGTAAGTCGAATTATGTAATTTTTATAGTTTCAGGAAAAAGTAAAAAAATCGCTTTAGAGAAATTCAAAAATTCTGAAAATATTCCTGCGACAAAAGTTTCAGCCCTAAGGGATTTATCTGTTGTGAGTTTTGATACTGACTAACCGTTTTTATCTATCACAATTTTTGGAAACTTGGCTGAATGATCTTCACTAATATCAGCAACCTTAGATGCAGTTTTTATAGCTATTTCAGAAAAAATCTTTGTAATAGGGGAGTTCATATCGTTGGCAACAGTAGGCTTTCCATTATCTAGATCTTTTCTTATTTTAATATCAAGTGGAAGGCTTCCTAATAAATCAACATTATAATCTTTACTCATTCTAACCCCGCCATCTTTTCCAAAAATGTGTTCCTCATGACCACAACCTGAACATACATGAAGTGCCATATTCTCCAAAATACCAAGTATAGGAACATTGACCTTTTCAAACATTTTCAAACCTCTTCTGGCATCAAGTAATGATATATCTTGTGGGGTTGTTACTATAATTGCTCCTGTTACTGGAATCTTCTGTGCTAGCGTTAGCTGGATATCACCAGTTCCAGGAGGTAGATCAATTAATAAATAATCAAGATTGCTCCATTTCGTTTCTCTTAATAATTGTTCAAGTGTTGATGTGACCATTGGCCCTCTCCAGACCATAGGTGTTTCCTGATCAACTAAAAAGCCAATAGACATAACTTGAATATTATGAGCTACTAAGGGGTCCATTGTCTTACCATCAGTACTATTAGGCCTCTGATCTATACCAAGCATTTTTGGCTGGCTTGGACCATATATATCCGCATCTAATATACCAACATTTGCCCCTTCTGCTGAGAGGGCTAGCGCTAAATTTGCTGTAGTTGTAGACTTACCAACCCCACCTTTCCCTGAGGCTATAGCAATGATATTTTTTACATTAGGTAACGTTTGCACTCCAGCTTGCGCTTTATGTGATTTAACTTTGGTGGTTATATTTATATTTATGTTTATTTTATGACTAGTGAGTTCTTGGATACCTTTTAGTATTATATTTTTTAATTCAGCAATTGGATTTTTTGCGTAAAAACCTAATTGAAGGTCAATCTGAACATGACCTCCGTCACATACAATCTTCTTAATATTTCCTTCATTAAAGGCCTGTTTATTTAATATCGGAAATTTAAGGGCTTTAAGATAATCTTTAATTTCTTTTTCTATTTCCATTACACGCTTCCATTTCTAAGGTTTTATAATGTGCATTCGCATTTTTGTTTGCTAGAATAGTGAATTATAGAATAAATAATCCAACTAATGCGCAAACTTCTTGTAACATCTGCTCTTCCTTATGCCAACGGGAGTATCCACCTTGGTCACTTAGTGGAATACATTCAAACTGATATCTGGGTTCGTTACCAAAAGATGTCAGGCAATGAANCATATTATATCTGTGCTGATGATACGCATGGAACGCCCATTATGCTAAAGGCAGAAGAGGAAAAAGTCACACCAGATGATTTAGTTAAAAGAGTCCATCAAGAGCACGACGCAGATTTTAAAGCATTTAATGTTAATTTCGATCATTTTTACTCAACAAATTCAATTGAAAATAGAGAGCTGTCCGAATCTATATATAACTCACTAAATGATAATGACAAGATTTTATCAAAAGAGATTGATCAATTTTTTGATGAAGCAAAACAAATGTTTTTGCCTGATAGGTTTATTAAGGGAACATGTCCCAAATGTAAGGCTGAAGATCAATATGGTGACTCATGTGAAAAATGTGGGGCAACTTACAGCCCTACAGATTTAAAAAATGCATATTCAGTTCTTTCTGGAACTGAGCCAATAAAGAAAAAAACTCTTCATTACTTCTTCAAGCTTTCAGAGTGTGATGAATTTTTAAAAAAATGGACAGAGAATGAGACATTGCAGCTTGAAGCTAAAAATAAGTTAAAGGAATGGTTTGACATGGGGCTGCAGGATTGGGATATATCTCGTGATGCACCATATTTTGGGTTTGAGATCCCTNATGCCCCTGGAAAATATTTTTATGTATGGCTTGATGCTCCTATTGGATATATGGCGAGCTTCAAAAAATTTGCAAAAATGAACAATTTATCATTTGATGAATATTGGAAGAAAGACAGCACAACTGAATTGATTCATTTTATTGGCAAGGATATTTTATATTTTCATGCATTATTTTGGCCAGCTACACTAAATTATTCTAATTACAGGACTCCTACAAAAATATTTACCCACGGNTTTTTAACNGTTAATGGGGAAAAGATGTCAAAATCAAGAGGCACATTTATTACAGCAAGAAGTTATCTTGATCATGTAAAGGACCCAAATTTTTTAAGGTATTACTATGCAACAAAATTAAATTCCTCTATGGAAGATTTAGACTTAAATCTTGAGGACTTTGTTGCCAAAAATAATAGTGACTTAATTGGAAAGTTTATCAATATACCAAGCAGAACATCTGGATTTTTAGGTAAGTTTTTTAATCATGAGCTTATGCCCTTGACTTTAATAGCGTCAGATGAAGGTTTGGCATTATTAAAAAAAATTAAAGAATCTAGAGTGGCTATTGAAGAACACTATGAGGCTCGTGAGTTCAGCAAATTAGTGAAATTTGTTATGCAGTTAATTGAGGATTTGAACGAATATATAAGTAAAACTGAGCCATGGAAGTTAGCTAAGCAGGAGCAACAACAAAAATCCCATTCAGCATTGCACGAAATTTGTTCCATTTGCCTTAAATCCTTTAGAATTCTTTCTATCTTCCTTACACCCATTATTCCAAACCTTTGTGAAAAAATTGCCTTATTTTATGGGGAAGAGTTTTTTGATAGTTTTAATTTAATTGAGGACGATGTATTAAAAATTAAAACTTACAAACATCTTTTGAAGCGAATTGAGCAAGAATCAGTTGNCTTGATGATTAACTCTAATAGTAAGGATTAAAAGAAATTAGTTGCAAAGCTGATTGTATATTTGATGTAATACCTCATTAGGATTTGAGGCACCTGTTACTGGTCTTCCAACAACCAAAATGTTTGAGCCAAAATTTACTGCATCAGTTGGGCTTGCAGCCCTTTTTTGGTCATCACCATTTATGTGCCCCAATCTAATACCCGGCGTAATAAAAACAAAGTCANTTGGAAGGTATTTTTGAATATTAGGTATGTCAGGCGCTGCACATACTATTCCATCAAGACCACTTTCTGCAACTGATAATGCAAGCCTTTTAACACAGTCNTTAATATTACCTTTGAGCCCAATCTCTTCTAGAAAATCTTTATTATGACTTGTTAACAACGTTACCCCAATCAACTTTATTTTCTTATCAGAGACAGCGCTTTTGGCGGCCACCATCATTTCTTTACCGCCTAGAGCATGGACGTTTATTATGTCCACATTGAGTCTTGAAGCAGCTTCACATGCCTTCATAACAGTATTGGGAATGTCATGAAACTTTAAGTCTAAAAATACTTTAAAACCCTCTTTTTTGGCCCATAATACAATCTCGGGTCCACAGGCGGTAAATAGCTCTTTTCCAATTTTTATTCCACAATACTTATTATGGAGCTGCCTAATCAATTTTTTTGCATCATTAGCTGACTTTGTATCAATTGCTACATAAATTTCAGTTTGTTTTGTCATTAAGCTAATTTTCTAAAGTAATGTCAATTGGTTCTGATGGAAGTGATTCCCATGAATTACATCCTGGGCATTGCCAATGAAATTGTTTTGCTTTAAAACCACATTCATTGCAATTAAAAAATCTTCTTTCACTAATTGAATTTTTAATTGTTTGTTGAATAAGCTCAATATTTTCAATTTTATTTGACTTCTTAATGGTTAAGATTTGAAATAATTGATCAAGTGAAAGCAGACTCGGTCTTTGTATTAGCTCATTTCTGGCTATCTCCTCAGCCCTTTCNATGCCTTCATTCTTTAAAACTAATTTGTACAATGAGCCTAAAATTGTTTTAAGTTTATAAAGCTCATAATANCTTGAAAGAATGGATAAGGCTTCGTTAACGTTATTTTGAATTTCATAAGCAGAAATTATTTTTTGAATCACTAGGCCGAGATATTCTGGTTTCTGATATTCAATTTTTTTCCAATAAATAATAGCTTCATCATATTTTTTTTCTTCATGGGCAATGTCACCGAGAAGTATATTAGCTCTCACACAGTTTTTTGATTCTTCTAGAGATTTTTTAAGATATGTTTTTGCCATACCATATTTTTTGTTCATTAAGTGGTTTGTTGCTAATTCACAAAAATAATGACTAATTGGAATTCTAAACGAAACTCCAGAGGTCTTCTCTAAATTAGAAGCAGACTCAATGGCTTTATCCCAATCTCTCTCCCGTACATATATCTCTCTTAATAAATTTAATGAATACTGAAAATATTTTTCATTTTTTAGATCTTTAAGTATAGATTCAGATCTTCCATACAGACCAGCTTTAAAGTAATCCTGCGCTAGTTCAGCTTTTATTGAATCTTCTTGTTCAGAAGTAATTTCTCTTTTATTCAGAAGGGCAATATGTAAATTTATAGCCTTATCATATTTACCTTCTCTTCTCAGCAGTGAGCCAAGAGCAAAATGTATTTCGAGTGAATTATTTTTTAATTTAACAGCTTTTTCAAGTTCAGTTATTGCACTCTCATTTTGATTGGAGTTAAGGTATGAGAGAGCTTTGAAAAGCGAGGCTGGAAGATTAGTACTTTCCGCAATAATTTGTTTTATGTCAACACGAGCAGAAACCCACCCTAGGATAAAGAATAAAGGTATTACTAATAACCACCAAAATTCAAATTCGATCATAATTTTTAAAAAAAAACATATTCAAATTAACTATAAAGTGAATATGTTTTTTATAAATTGCACTTATTTATTTATCAACTTTTATTTTTAGTTCTTTGCCTGGTTTAAAATGCGGGACAAATTTTTCAGGAACATTTACTCTTTCACCTGTTTTAGGGTTTCTACCGACTCTTGCTGGTCTGTGGTGTAGGCTAAAACTTCCGAAACCTCTTATCTCAGCTCTACCACCTTCACTTAAGCTTTTACTTAGTGAGTCAATAACTGTTTTTACTGATAACTCTGCATCTTTATGCACAAGCTGCGAAAACCTATTAGAAAGCAGGGCTATTAATTCAGATTTAGTCATTTTTATTATCTAGTTTTTCTTTTAGAAGGGCACCTAGATTAGTTGTTCCTGCATTTTCAGGCTCATCAGTTTTTTCCTTCGCTTCTTTCTTTGGTTTTTTTGTGGTTTCAGTCTTTTTATCCTCATTTGGGTCATCAGATAATTGCTTAATACCTAAAGAAATTCTTTCTTTATCTACATCGATTGATAAGATGACTGATTCAACCTCATCTCCTCTGTTATAATTTTTTAATGCTGATTCTTGATCAGACCAAGCAATATCTGAAAGGTGGATTAGACCATCAATATCCCCTGGCAGTCCGATAAATACACCAAAGTCTGTAATTGATTTGATATTACCTTTGATTTTATCGTCTTTTTTATTACTATTTGCAAAATTGTCCCATGGATTATCTTTGCATTGTTTCATGCCTAACGACANCCTTCTTCTGTCTTCATCAATCTCAAGAATCATTACCTCAACTTCATCACCTAATTGAACTGCCTTTGATGGATGAATATTTTTATTTGTCCAGTCCATTTCAGAAACATGCACCAATCCTTCAATACCAGTTTCAATTTCAATGAAAGCACCATAATCAGTTAAATTAGATACCTTTCCGAAAACTTTTGTTTTAACAGGGCTTCTTCTTGATAATCCAACCCATGGATCTTCATCAAGCTGTNTTAAGCCAAGTGAAACCCTATTTTTCTCTTTATCAAATTTCAATACTCTGGCATCAATTTCATCACCTATATTAAGTATTTCGGATGGATGTTTAATTCTTTTCCATGCTAAGTCTGTTATGTGAAGCAATCCGTCTATACCNCCCAGATCAACAAAAGCTCCGTAATCTGTTATATTTTTTACAATACCTTTAACAACAGACCCCTCTTTGAGTGTATCAATTAAGGCTTCTAGATCAACTCCATTTTGCCCTTCTAATACTGCCTTTCTTGAGACAACAACATTATTTCGTTTTCTGTCAATTTTGATTATTTTTAATTCACATTCTTTATTTTCAAAAGGAGTTGTATCTTTGATTGGTCGAATATCAACTAAAGATCCGGGTAAAAAAGCCATAATGCCGTTTACAGTAACTCTTAAACCTCCCTTTACCTTACTACTAACATAACCATTAACTATTCTTGATTCTTCCATTGCATCTTCTAGATCAAGCCATGCTTGCATTTCTTTAGCCCTAGCCCGCGATAGAAGCGTAGATCCATATCCGTCTTCTAATTTTTCGATCGATACCTTTACATGGTCACCTAAATTTACTTCAACATCGCCCTTATCATCAAGAAATTCATCTGTTTTGATTAGGCTTTCTGATTTTAAACCTGCATTAACAATTACAAAGTCACTATCAATCGATATAACTTCTGCAGTAATTACCTCTCCTTGACGCATTTCCTTAAGCGCCATACTTTCTTCAAATAAATCAGCGAAACTTTCAGATGATTTTTGTGTTGTTTTTTCTAGGGTTGCCATTTTAAATTTTTTACCTTCATTTGATCCCATCTAGCGATGGGGTTGTTAATAAAATCTAATAAACTTGGAATTTATTAGACAGCTTATGCTACTTAGTTTATCTTACTACCAATAATCTCCATTACTTTTTCAAAGGCCTGGTTAATGCTTAGATTATCTGTTTTAATTAAATAAGCATCTTTTGCAGCCTTAAGGGGTGATATTTTTCTGTTTGTATCACTTTCGTCCCTTAATTTGATTTTCTCAAATAGGTCNGACAGATTAACATTGTTTTCCTTTAATATCAACTGTTTATATCTTCTGTTTACCCNCTCTTCTATGCTTGCAGTAAGGAATATTTTAATTTTAGCCTTAGGGAAGACTACAGTTCCCATATCACGCCCATCAGCAACTAACCCTGGTGATACAAAGAAAGATCTTTGAACATCTAAAATTTTCTCTCTTATTGATGCATTTTTTGCAATTTCAGAAGCATATTTTCCAATTAATTCGGATCTGATTGAATCTGTAACATCCTTATCATCAAGGAAGATTTTCTCATCAACGAATCTGATATTAAGGCCATCAATTAACTCTGATATTGGGGTAATTTGGTTTGACATTAAGCTTTTAGAGTTTGCCTTAATAGCTATAACCCGATAAATAGCTCCTGAATCTAGGTAATGGAAACCTAGTTTTTTACTTACTAGCTTTGATATGGTCCCTTTGCCTGAACCAGCTGGCCCATCAATGGTTACGATAAACGGTTTTGTTTTTTTCTTATCCAATAACAGACTCTAAATCTTTGAAATAATCCGGATAGGTTTTGTTCACACAACTAGGATCGAGAATAGTGATATTTAAATTTCGCAGACAAAAAAGTGAAAAGCACATTGCAATTCTGTGATCATTATAGGTTGATATAGAAACATTATCATTTAGATCCTTTTGTGGGAAAATTGTGATTGAGTCCTGAGTGGAGGAAACTTGAACGCCTAATTTAGTTAATTCATTTTCCATAGCTAAGATTCTATCTGTTTCTTTTACCCGCCAGCTTCCAATGTTCTTCAATTTTGTGGGGTTATCTGCAAATACAGCCATAATTGCAAGTGTCATAGCAGCATCCGGTATTTCTATACAATCTATTTCAAGACCTTTTAAACTTTTAGCTTTTGATACTTGAATAGAATTAGATTTATATTCAACTTCAGCCCCCATCTTGGCAATAATGTCTAAAAATTTAAGATCTCCTTGAATGCTATCTTGATTGATACCCTGTATTTCAATTGAACCAGCAAGGGCAGCGGCAGCAAAAAAATATGATGCTGATGATGCATCTCCCTCAACTAAAATTTCATTCGGGTTTTGATATACCGAATCTTTTTTAAGAGTAAATGAACGCCAGTTTTTATTCTCATAAAAAATATTGAATTTTTCTAATAACTTAAGCGTAATATTTATGTATGGTTTTGATATTAAATCACCAATAATTTCAATAGTAAAATCATCCTTTGAAATTGGTCCTGCGACTAAAAGTGCTGTGAGATATTGACTTGAAATGTCACCTTTAATTTGTATGGGTTTTGAAAATTTGATTAAACTATTTTTAATAGTAATAGGGGGATAGCCTTGGATTTTTTCATACTGTATATCCGATCCCATTTGCTCTAATGCATTAACAAGATCTTTGATGGGCCTTTCGTGCATACGCTCAATGCCTGATAAATAATAATTACCCTTCATCATTGCCAGAACTGCAGTTAGTGGTCTAAAGGTGGTCCCAGAATTACCTAAAAAAAGCTTAGTATTTTTGTTGGGAAAATTGTGACTAGCACCCTTAATCNCAATGAAAGGATCATTTTTTGCATCACTATTTTTATTACTCTCGTTAATTTTTACGCCGAGCTTTACTAATGCATTTATCATTTGGTCGGTATCTTCTGATCTGAGAGGATTGATTATTTTAGTTGTACCACTCCCAAGTGAAGACATTAAAAGAATTCTATTAGTTATACTTTTTGAGCCAGGTAATTTGATGCAGCCATGAACATGGGTTGATGCTTTTAAAAATTTTTCCCTCATTATTAGTTTTTTTTTGTCCAGTTATTTCTAATTTTACTTGCGACGTCAAAGTATTTTTCTAGAGCAGTAAAATCGTCATTCTTGATTAAATTAGAGGTTTTATTGATTTCCTTAACAAACAAATCTAGATCGTTTAAAATTGCTGTTTTATTGGCTAGCGAGATATCTCGCCAAACCTCAGGCGAACTTCCAGCAATTCGTGAAAAATCTTTAAATCCACTTGCAGCAAATTCGAGCAAAGTCTCCGAGTTATCTTTTCCAGCAATTAAATTTACCATGTTGTATGCAATAAGATGTGGAATATGACTTACTGTTGAAAAAATCTGATCATGCTCAAGTGGGNGCATTGTCTTAATAACNCCCCCTAAATCCCCCCAAAATTTTATGACAATTTCAAGCGCTTTAGAGTCTGTTTGTTTTTCAGGCGTTAAAATAATGTCCTTATTTTTAAATAAGTTAATTTTAGCTGCAGATGGACCATGCTCCTCTGAGCCAGCAATGGGATGAGAACCAACAAATTGTGGAAATTTTTCCTTAAGCTCATTTTTTGCATAATTTATGATATTTGATTTTGTGCTACCAACGTCAATGACAATTGTTTTGGGTGATAGTAATGGGTAAATTATTCTTAGTACACCTTGAATTTGTGCCACTGGNGTTGCAATAACTATGATATCTGCTTGAGCAATATCTTCATTTATATCTAGTGAAATTTTGTCAACCATTCCATTAGATACAAAGTCAGATAACGAAGCTCCTCCTTTTTTCTGAACTCCAATTACCTGATCAAACATCTGTTTTTTTTGGCTTTCAAGAGCGATGGAGCCACCAATCAAACCTACACCAAAAATAAGCAAGTTATTCATTATATTTTTCTATGAGTTCATTTTTAAATCGATTGTAACATGTGGTTAAGTAATATTTTCTTGCCAATATCCGTCGAGATAAAGTTCATATGGTCTAAAGTTTGTTTTGTATTTCATTTTGTTGCATTCTCCAATCCAGTAACCTAAATAAAGATATTTGAATTTTTGTGTTTTACACCAATTTATGAGCCAGGCAATTGAATATATTCCGTAACTAACCTTTTTGTCATCAGGATCAAAAAAAGTATAAACGGCAGATATTCCATCACCCATCACATCAATTATCGTTACAATCTTTAATGTATTGTCATCCCAAAATTCAATAAGTTTTGATTGAACATTACTTTTGATTAAGAAATCATTGTAATCACCCAAGCCATGCTGGTCATTTTTTATAAAACTATGGCGTTTATTTTGATACCTTAAGTAAAGATCAAAATGTTCTTGTTTAAAAACAAGCGGAGATTCATGAGCATTCAAATGTTCTAGGTTTTTATAGATTTTTTTTTGTGTTTTGGAGGGCATAAATTTTCTTACCACAAGCCTTATTGGAATGCAGGCAGTGCAGGATTCACAGTTTGCCTTGTATATATATTGACCGCTCCTTCTGAAGCCCTTTCTAACTAAGTCCTGAAAAATATTTTGGTTAATTGAGCTGTAGGGGGTCACAACTAAAGACTTAGCATCCATTTTTTCTATATAACTACAGGTGTATCTTGTAGTTGTATAAAATTGAATTTTTTCAAAAGAAGGTTTTGTTTTAAAATCCATAAATGAAATTTTACTCGTCTTTTTTCATTGTTTATTTAATTTATTTACCAATCTTATTTGGATGTATTAAAGTCTTGATATGAAAAAAAATAAACTAATGTTGAATAAAATAATAGACTCAAAACACAATGCCTCTTATAAGTATTTTAAAAAAATCGCTACCAAAAAGAACTTTAGAAAAGAAAAAAATAAAACTATTCTCATAGGCCCTCACATCATTAAGACCTTCCTTGATGCTAAAAAAGACATTCATTGTTTTATAAGGGATGAGAGTAAGAATTCTCTTGAAATTGAAGAAATAATTAAATTACATCCTGATGTAGTTATTTATTATTTGAAAAATGGGTTATTTTGTGAACTCTCAGATTTAAAATCCTCAAATGGATTAATAGCCATAGTAAATGTACCCATAGAGACTGATTCGGCAATAAAGAAAGGATTGAATTTATTTATTGATGGCATTCAAGACCCAGGTAATTTAGGCAGTATTCTTAGAACTGCTGAAGCTGCTGGAATAAATGCGGTATATCTATCAAAAAAATCAGCCGAACTATGGTCACCAAAAACACTCAGAGGAAGCCAAGGAGCCCAAGTTAACCTAAAGTGTTACGAAGGTCAGGATTTAGTGGCATTATGCGACCAAGTTAGCATACCTATTTATTCTTTAAGTATTTGCGGCGAGTCAATTTATGATGATGATTTACCCAGAAATTTAGTGTTAATTTTGGGTAGTGAAGGAGGGGGTATAAATGCAGATTTAATTTCAAAATCTACTAAATCTATCTCGATACCAATGAAAGGGTTTGTAGAGTCCTTGAATGTTGGGGCTGCAGCAGGCATATTTATTTATGAGCACTTTAGAAAATTTCAATTGAATGTAAAGCCCTAACCTTAGAAATTGACCAGTTATTTATTGCAGACTCTATAATTTCATCAAGATTCATTTGAGTGGCATTTTTAGAGATAGGTTGATTTAAAAACTTTAAGGCTTTGACCCAAACATCTTTCTGATTACCCTTTATTAAAATCTTATCATCATTGCTTTTGCTAATCTTTTTTTTGTCGATGGTTGCAATCGGTATATGTGAAAATTTTGGAATATTAAAATCTAACAGATTTTGTAAATAAACTTGCCGTGGAGTTGATGTGAGAAGGTCAGCACCTCTAACAATATTTGTTACATTATCTAACTTGTTATCAATACTAATGGCAAATTGATATGAAAATTGTCCATCATTTCTTTTTATTATGAAGTCACCTATCTCTTTTGATAAATTTTGACTAATTAACCCCTGAATTTGATCCTCAATAACCACGAGAAATTCGTTTACAATTATTCGAGTTGCAAATGAATCAAGATTCCTAAGAGATTTTTTTTTACAAAATCCTGGATAAATCTGCCCATCGACACCAAGCTTAGAATTATTAATAAGATACCTTCTTGAACAGTTGCACTTATATGTTTGATTTATTTTTAATAGTTTTTCAAAATAGAATTCATATGCTTCAAGGCGTTGGCTTTGGTATGACTCTGTGGAATCCCAAAATAAATTTAAACTTTCTAATGTTTTTAAGATTGATTGAACAGAATTTGTTATCACCCTTGGTCTATCTAAGTCATCTATTTTTAGTAGCCATTTTCCATTATTTTTTCTGGCATCAAGAAAACTTGCAATCGCCGTAACCAAAGATCCAAAGTGCAAGTCTCCCGAAGGGGTTGGTGCGAAACGACCTATATACATTATAAACCGCTAGGGTATGGCGGCACATACCAGTGGATAAGCTTATTACCAACAAGCGTAAGCTGGCAGTGTAATCTGTCGTCAGTATTACTGCTCACATTGAAAAAATATATTCTTTTTATTGAAGGCCAATTTGATGAAGAGCGAACTAAACTCATTTTATTACAATGAACTGTGTCATCAAGTAACTGAAGATTTAAGTTACTGGCAAGTCGCTTCCCTTCAAGGANAGCTAATTCTCTTTTTGAGATAATGTCATACCATAACCAAACAGCAGAAAGAATGAGAAATAAAATAATAAATTCAGACATGAATATGAAAATGCTCTTTATTTTTAATTTATATATATTATATTTGCACCAAATTAATGCAAATAATTAGTATTCGATACTTTATTAGANCCTATAATTATCATTTTATAGAAAATTTTGATTTCCTATATTAAAATTTNATTAAATACACACAATATAGAAAATGAGTTAAATATGGGTAATTTAGTTAATCAAGCTGATGTTTTATTTGTTCTGCTGGGTGCAATTATGGTTCTTGCTATGCATGCAGGGTTTGCTTTTTTAGAGGTAGGAACGGTAAGAGAAAAAAATCAGGTCAATGCGTTAGCAAAAATAATGGCAGATTTTTCTTTATCCACGATTGCATATTTCTTTATCGGTTACAGCCTGGCTTATGGCGTAGATTTTTATGAGGCAGCCAATGTGCTTTCTGAAAAAAGTGCATATGACCTAGTTAAATTCTTTTTTCTATTGACGTTTGCAGCTGCAATTCCTGCGATAGTTTCGGGCGGTATCGCTGAAAGAGCAACATTTAGACCACAACTTATTGCGTCATTTACTTTGGTGGGATTTTTATATCCATTATTTGAGGGTGCTATTTGGAATGGAAACTATGGATTTCAAGATTTTTTAGANCAGACCTTTGGCGCACCTTTTAATGATTTTGCTGGATCAGTTGTGGTTCATGCAATGGGTGGTTGGATTGCTTTAGCGGCGGTGCTGATCCTAGGCCCTAGGCTCGGTCGATATACAAGAGATGGAAATTTGAATGCATTCCCACCATCCAATATTCCCTTCCTTGCTTTAGGATCATGGATACTAACCGTTGGATGGTTTGGCTTTAATGTCATGTCCGCTCAAACTTTAGAGGGTATCTCGGGTCTTGTAGCAGTTAACTCTTTGATGGCGATGGTTGGAGGTACGCTGGCAGCTTTGGTTATTGGTAAAAATGATCCAGGGTTTCTCTACAATGGACCGCTTGCAGGTCTTGTTGCAGTTTGTGCTGGCTCTAATTTATTTCATCCTCTAGGCGCATTAATTGTAGGTTTAGTGGCAGGGGCTTTGTTTGTTTGGAGTTTTTCGCTTACCCAAAATAAATGGAAAATTGATGACGTCCTAGGGGTCTGGCCATTGCATGGTATTTGCGGTGCATGGGGTGGAATTGCGGCAGGAATTTTTGGGTTAGAATTTTTTGGAGGGCTTGGCGGTGTAGCCTTTATGTCACAACTAATTGGAACAGTTGCGGGAATTTTTGTAGCTTTTGTNGGGGGGTATATTGTTTACTNTATCGTCCATAAAATATTTAATTTTAGGATGACACAAGAAGAGGAGTTCAATGGTGCTGATATTTCAATCCATAAGATCAATTCAATTTCTTCTGATTAAATATATTAAAACTATATTTTTTTCTGCATGCTAAAATTTTAGTATGCAGAAAATACATCTAATTATTCCAGCTGCAGGCGAAAGCTCTCGGATGGGTAGCCCGACACCAAAACAGTTTTCAAATTTTTATGGAAAAACGATTCTTGAATATGTTGAATCAATATTTTCAAATTTAACAGTTATAAACACGATAACTATAGCGCTCAATAAGGATCAAAAATTCATTGAAAGTTTAGGCTGTCAATTTTCAAAAAAAACAAGACTTTTTCACTGCGGGGGCTCAACTAGATCAGATACTGTTTTGAATGCACTTGAAATTATTGAAAAAGATATTGAAAAAAGAGATTGGATAATGGTCCATGATGCAGCAAGGCTTGGTGTAACAGAATCACTCATAAATAATTTTGTCAGAGAAGTTGCGGATGATAAAGTAGGGGGGNTCTTAGCTGTTCCAGCGCTCGATACGNTTAAGAGNGTAAATGGCAAGCAGAAAATAATGCACACAGAAAAAAGAGATGAAATTTGGTTGGCACAAACACCTCAAATGTTTAGGTTTGACCTATTAAAAGATGCGCTAAAATCATTCAAAGGGAGCCCAACGGATGAGTCTGAAGCGATAGAAGCTATTGGTTTATTTCCAAAGGTCGTTAAAGGGAGTTTAGATAACTTTAAGATTACTTTCCCAGAAGATTTGGTGAGAGTTGAAAGGCTAGTCAAAGGATCTGACATATGATAAGAGTAGGTCAGGGATATGATGTTCACGAATTAGTCCCAAAAAGAAAATTAATTCTTGGTGGGGTCTTGATTGATTTTCATCTTGGTTTAAAAGGGCATTCTGATGCAGATGTTTTAATTCACGCTATCATCGATGCAATTCTTGGGGCAAGCGGTTTGGGAGATATAGGAAAGCATTTCCCAGATTCAGATTCTAAGTTTAAAAATGCAAGATCTCGGGACTTATTGAAAGATGTAATTGAATTAATCAAATCAAAAAAATATAAAATTATTAACATTGACTCAACAATTATTTGTCAGTCACCAAAATTATCTAAATTTATTCCTAAAATGATTGAAAATATTGCAGCTGATTGTAATTGTAAGAGTTCACAAATTAATATAAAAGCTACCACAACAGAAATGCTTGGTTTTATAGGTAGGTCTGAAGGGGTTGCGGCTCAATGCTCTTGTTTGATTGAGTCATCTTAATGAAAGACTTTAATATTCCTTAAGTAAAACTAACACGGCGCCACTCCCCCCATCATGCCGAGGAGCCTCAATATAAGCAATAACNTCATCTTTTTGTATTAACCAATTTTTTACCTTATTTCGCAAGACGGGCTCTTTATTAAGGGATCGTAATCCTTTTCCATGAATTATTTTTACGCACCTCACTTTCCTTTTTTTACAGTCACTAATGAAGTTAACAATATACGATTTTGCCTCTTCAGACACTAATCCATGAAGATCAATAGATTTTTGTGTAACCCAATAACCTTTTTTTAGTTTTTTTAGAATGTCTGGCGAATGTCCTTTTTTTAAATATCGCAACTCCTCTCCAGACTCACTCTCAGGCAATATAAATTCATCACTTAGAGAGTCAAGTAAAGCTTTTTTTTCATCATCTAAAAATTTTTTTGCTATGGGCTTTGGTTTTTCAATATCCTTTTGTATCTTAGGCGACTTAATTTTTAGTGGTTTAACCCCTTTAACCGCATCTCTAAAAACATTCTCTTCGTTAGTCATTTTTTGAAAGGAATCTCTCTGCATCAAGAGCAGCCATACAGCCCGTTCCAGCACTTGTTATAGCCTGCCTATAAATGTGATCTTGTACATCTCCAGCCGCAAAAACTCCGGGTATACTGGTTTGAGTAAAGTTTCCACCCCTTCCGCATTCAGTAACTATGTAACCATTTTCCATATTCAGTTGCTTTTGGAATAAATCGGTATTTGGTTTATGACCAATAGCAACAAAAACACCTAATAAATTTATTTCTTTAATTTTATTTGAGTTAACATCCTTAATTTTGATGCCTGTAACTCCACTTTCATCCCCAATTACCTCTTCAAGGGTTTGATGAAGCTCAAGAACTATTTTTCCTTCCTTAACTTTTTCATAAACTTTATCAACAAGAATTGCTTCAGCTCTAAACTTATCCCGTCTGTGAATCAAGGTGACCTTGCTTGCAATGTTAGATAAGTAGAGCGCTTCTTCAACTGCAGTATTTCCTCCTCCTATAACAGAAACTTCCTTCCCTTTGTAAAAGAAACCATCACATGTAGCGCAAGCGGAAACACCCTTACCAAGAAATTTAGTTTCACTTTCTAGGCCAAGATACATTGCGGATGCACCTGTAGAGATAATAAGGGAATCACATGTGTATTCCGACTCATCACCTATCAAACGAAAAGGTTTTTTTTCTTTTGAAGGCTTAAGAAGATCGACTGAATGGATATGATCGAAAATAATTTCAGTATTAAAGCGAAGAGCATGTTTTTCAAATCGACTCATAAGATCTGGACCAAGAACTCCATCAGCATCAGCAGGCCAATTATCAACATCGGTGGTCGTCATTAGTTGCCCACCTTGCTCAACACCAGTGATAAGTGTGGGATTTAAATTTGCTCTAGCTGCATAAATTGCTGCGCTATATCCTGCAGGACCAGATCCAAGTATTAATAAAGGACTATGTTTTGACATAATATAAGTAGACTTAATTTGATTTTAGATAAAAGTAATTCTAGATGAGCAATCAATATGAATCAAACATTAACTTAATACAATTTCATTTTTTTATTTCTATAAGTACAATTCATACACATACTGATATAATTTACTAAACGAAAGGTCGAAAATCTAAAAATTGTTATTTACAAAAAAATCAAAAGCCGCCAATAAAAAAATTATTGCATCGCAGGCCTCAACAAGAAAATTAGCTAGTAGAATTTTGAGAGAGGCATCTTGGTTATCTCTTCTTTTTCTTGGGCTATATATGACCCTTGCACTTGGCAGCTTTTCTGTCAATGATCCTGCTTGGACACATAGCGGAGGCAACGAAACCATTCAAAATTTGGCTGGAGTTGTAGGGGCTTATTTTTCAGATTTAATGTTATCAATATTTGGCCTATCTGCATGGTGGCTTGTTTTTTTGAGCATCTATAGCATTTTTTTAATTTACCCAAGGATCGAAGATGAGGAGTACAACAAGAAGCATTTATTAATCGTGCACTATCTTGGATTTTTATTATTAATACTCTCTTCCTCAGCATTTGAAGCTGGCTATATAGTTAATATTAATGCAAGTTTTCCAACTGAACAGGGGGGTATGGTAGGGCATATATCTAATCAATTTATAGTACAAACCTTTGGTTATGAAGGTGGGTTGATTTTTTTATTATTCTCATTTGCTATTGGTTTTAGTTTGTTTACTGGCTGGTCTTGGATTGTTATCTCTGAATATTTAGGAAATTTTATTTTTAATTTTGTAAAATATTTAAAAGATTTATATATAGATTGGCAAGACAGGCGGGAAGGGAAAAAGCTTGAAAAGGAAAGGTTTGTTGTTGTTGAGAAAGAAAGAAAGAGGCTGGTTGATAGAGAGCCTGTGACTATTGTTGACAATCAAAAGAGTCTTGAAGAAAGTAAAAGAACGATCAAAGAAAAACAAAAGAATTTATTTGGCGAGAGTTCGCAGGACCTTCCTCCAATACATCTTCTAGATGAATCATCTGAAAAAACAAATCCACAAAGCGCCGAGACAATTGAATTTATTTCTAGGCTTATTGAAAAAAAATTACTTGATTTTGGAATTGAAGCAAAAGTCATCACAGCNCAACCAGGCCCAGTCATAACAAGGTATGAGCTTGAGCCTGCCGCAGGGGTAAAAGGAAGCCAAGTAATAAATTTATCTAAGGACTTAGCAAGAGCTCTTTCAGTTTCAAGCATAAGAGTTGTTGAAACCATTCCTGGTAAAACATACATGGGTCTTGAAATACCAAACCCCAATAGGCAGATTGTATTTTTATCCGAAATAATGAATTCAAAAACATTTGCTGACACTCCAAGTTTACTGACCATTGCGCTTGGAAAGGATATCGCAGGTAACCCGGCGGTTGCTGATATATCAAAAATGCCACATTTACTAATTGCTGGGACAACTGGTGCTGGAAAATCAGTAGCAATAAACGCACTTGTTTTAAGTTTATTATATAAAGCTACACCGGACCAAGTGAAGATGATTTTAATTGATCCAAAGATGTTGGAGCTCTCTGTTTATGACAATATTCCACATCTGCTATCTCCCGTCATAACAGATATGAGTCAAGCTAGCCATGCTCTTAATTGGGCTGTAGCTGAGATGGATAAACGCTATAAGCTTATGTCAGCCTTTGGCGTGAGAAACTTGGCTGGTTTTAATCAAAAAGTGAAGGAGGGTATAAGAAAAGATAACCCCCTTACAAATCCTTTTAGCCTTAATCCTGAAGAGCCAGAGGTATTAGAGGAGCTCCCTTTGATAGTAATTGTCATTGATGAGCTAGCAGATCTAATGATGGTGATGGGTAAAAAGATAGAGGAATTAATTGCAAGGCTTGCACAAAAAGCCAGAGCTTCAGGAATACACCTAGTCTTGGCAACGCAACGACCATCTGTGGATGTGATTACAGGATTAATTAAAGCAAATATTCCTACAAGAATTGCATTTCAGGTATCAAGTAAAGTTGATTCAAGAACTATACTAGACCAAATGGGAGCGGAAACATTGCTTGGTAAGGGCGATATGCTTTATATGCCACCAGGTACAAGCTATCCTGACCGGATTCATGGAGCATTTGTCTCTGACCAAGAGGTCCATAAGGTGGTTGATTTTCTTAAATTAAAGGGCTCTCCCCAATATATAGATGAAGTTTTAAACCCGATAGAAATTGAAGGCGTATCTGATGGAGGGGAGCTTGGTGGAGAAAAAGANCCTCTTTATGATGAAGCNGTTCAGATCGTGATTCAGTCAAGAAAAGCTTCTATTTCATACGTGCAGAGAAACTTAAGGATTGGTTACAACCGTGCTGCAAGGATTATTGAAGATATGGAAAAAGCAGGATTAGTTACACCAATGCAAAGTAATGGTAACCGTGAGATCATCTCATCAAGTACAAATGATTAAATTTTTAATATTAATTTTTTTTTCACTAAGCGCTTCTGCTGAAAATCATAATTTAGAGAAAATTTTAACTAAGCTAAATTCATTTAATGCCGATTTTGTTCAAACTGTAAAAGACTCAACTAATCAATTAATAGATGAGTCCGTTGGTAAGGTTTTATTCCAGAAGCCAAATTTTTTTCGATGGGAATATAAGGCGCCTTCAGAAAATGAAATTATTAGTGACGGTGAGTTTCTTTATTTATATGATCCTGACTTAAAGCAGGTGATTGTAAATAAACTTGATAAACAAATAAGCATGAGTCCAGCCATGCTTTTAGTATCTGACAATGTGCATGAATTTTTCAACACAAAATTAATTTCAAATTCTGAGGATACATTGAGGTATGAGGCAAAACCTAAAAATTTAGAGAATGCTTTCTTTAAACAAGTTATATTTAATTTTAAATATAATCAATTAAAAGAGATGAGGGTTATAGATAATTTTGATAACAAAACTACCATTCAATTTTTCAAGATAAGTCAAAATCAAGATATTAATGAAGGAAAATTCTTATTTAATTACCCCGATGATATTGACATCATAAATAATTAAATGACTTCTGAAATATCAGTCCCTCTTGCAGAAAAATTAAGACCAAAAGCTCTTGATGAAATTGTTGGGCAAAGTGATATCTTTTCAAAAGGCAAATCGTTAAGGGTTGCAATTGAATCTGGAAATTTACCCTCCATTATTTTATGGGGCCCACCCGGGGTAGGGAAAACAAGCATTGCCAAAGTTATTTCAAATACTATAGATGCACATTTTATTTCAGTCTCAGCAGTTTTATCAGGAGTTAAGGAAATCAGAGAATCAATTGATAAAGCTGAGTTTATGCGAGACCAACAAAATAAAAAAACAATTTTATTTGTTGATGAGGTTCATAGGTTTAATAAAAGCCAACAGGATGCATTTTTACCTCACATTGAATCAGGACTTATCGTTTTTATTGGAGCAACAACAGAAAACCCATCCTTTGAAGTTAACTCAGCATTATTAAGCCGCTGCCAAGTTTATACATTAAAAGCACTTTCAACTGAGGAATTAAGTCAAATCCTTAAAAGGGTTATTGGTGAATTTAGTGATTTGAATATTACTGATAATGCAAAAAAAATAATTTTTGAATTTTCTGATGGCGACGCACGTAAACTAATAAATTTGATGGAGATAGTTTATTTAAATGCTCGAGACAAAAAAAAACTAGAAATTGGTTCTGATGATATTAAAAGAGTTATGTCGGACAAATTAAGGCGTTTTGATAAAGGGGGCGATCAATTTTATGATCAGATCTCTGCTTTGCATAAATCGGTTAGGGGATCAAACCCAGATGCTTCACTTTATTGGCTACTTAGGATGCTTGATGGGGGAGCAGACCCTTTGTACTTGGCAAGGCGTATCATAAGAATTGCTATTGAGGATATAGGTATAGCGGACCCGAGAGCGCAAACAATTGCACTAGAGGCTTATCANATTTATGAGAGACTTGGGTTTCCGGAGGCGGAACTAGCTTTGAGTAATGCAGTTATTTACCTTTCCATGGCACCAAAGAGTAATAGCGCCTATCAGGCTTTTAACATAGCTAAATCATTCATAGAAAATCAAGGTCACTTTGATGTCCCAATGCATCTTAGAAATGCCCCTACAAAATTGATGGACAATTTAGGTTATGGAAAAAAATACCGTTACGCACATAATGAAAATCATGCNTATGCCGCAGGAGAAAAATATTTTCCTGATGAGGTAGAACCTGTAGAATTTTATAAACCAACAGAGCGTGGATTAGAAAAAAGAATTAGTGAAAAAAAAGAGTTTTTAAGGCAGTTGGATCAACATTACAATAAACATAAAACGGAATAGTTATTTATGATAGATATTAATTTACTTAGGAATAATATTGATGAGGTTGAAAATAAACTCAATTCAAGGGGTTTTAAATTAGACAGGAAAAGTTTTGTTAGTTTTGAGAGTGACCGAAAAAATTTGCAAATTAAGGTTCAAGAGCTCCAAGAATCAAGAAATGAGCTTTCCAAAAGGATAGGCATAGAAAAATCAAAGGGTAATGAGGCATCCGAACTTATGAAGTCGGTAGGTGACATAAACGTTTTATTGAAAGAAGAAAATGAGGCTCTAGAGATAATACAAAGTAACATCCAAGATTTTCTACTAAACATACCAAATTTAGCGCATGAGTCTGTTCCTGTTGGTTTAAATGAGGATGAAAATCAATTGATAAAGGAAGTAGGCGAAAAAAAAGAATATTCTTTTAAGGCAAAGGATCATGTGGATTTAGGGGAAAAATTAGGATTAGATTTTGATTTAGGAGTTAAGTTATCNGGAGCTAGATTTACCACTATCCGATCTAACCTTGCAAGTCTTCATCGAGCGCTTGGGCAGTTTATGCTTGATATACAAACTCTNGAGAATGGGTATGAAGAGTGTTACACNCCATATTTAGTTAATTATGAGTCACTTCAAGGTACAGGCCAGCTACCGAAATTCGAAGAAGATTTATTTGTAACAAAAAAAGGCGGTAGCGAAGACAGGCTTTATCTAATTCCAACAGGTGAAGTCCCTTTAACCAATTTTGTAAGAGATAGCATTGTTGATTTAATAGAATTACCCATAAAATTAACAGCTTTGACGCCATGTTTTAGATCTGAAGCTGGATCCTATGGTAAAGATACACGTGGGATGATAAGGCAGCATCAGTTTGATAAAGTTGAACTTGTTCAAATATGTCATCCAAACCAAAGCTATAAAGTCCTTGATGAAATGCTCAGTCATGCAGAACTTATCTTAAAAAAATTAGCCCTTCCATATAGGGTAATGAATTTATGTACAGGAGATATAGGTTTTGGTGCTGCAAAAACTTACGATATTGAAGTTTGGATGCCATCACAGGAATGCTACAGGGAGATTTCATCTATTTCAAACTGTGAAGACTTTCAAGCGAGAAGACTTAAAGCAAGATTTAAAGATAGTGATAAGAAAAACAAGCTACTTCATACATTAAATGGATCAGGCATTGCTGTTGGTAGAGCAATGGTTGCGATTATTGAAAATTATCAGTTAGAAAATGGAGATATTAAAGTGCCAGAGGTATTAATTTCCTACATGAATGGGGTTGAGGTTATTGAAGCACGAAAGTAAACTAAATTATTTTTTTTACTTGACCATTGCCAGCAACTAAAGCCAACTTAGCCATATTTAAAAACAATCCATGCTCAAAAACACCTGGAGTGTTTGCTACTTCTCTACCTAGCTCATTTAAACTTGTATATGAAAATTCACAATCAAGAACAAAATTACCATATGATGTGATAGCAAATGCATTTTTTTCCATATTTTCTCGAACGGTACATTTGTTAGCTATCCTTTCAATTAATCTTTTTGTTATTTTCCATGCAATTGGCGTTATTTCGATAGGAATTAGATGATTTTGACCAATTTTAGAAACAATTTTAGAGTTATCACCAATGACGATAAATTTTTTACTAATTTGTGCTAATAGTTTTTCACGAACAAGATCAAAACCTCTTCCTTTAAGTATCTCTAAATTTTTAGTAATTTCATCAGCACCATCAATATAAAGATCAATTTCATTTACTTGGTCAATAGATATATATTTTAAACCAACGTCATTTGCTTTTTTTTGACTGATGACAGAGCTTGCTACAACAGAAATATTTAATGACTCATTACGAATTTTTTCTGCCAGTGCGTTAATAAAAATATCAGCAGTAGACCCTGTGCCAAGCCCGATAATTGTGTTATTTTTGATGTAATCAAGAGCAGCATATGCTACTAACTCTTTATCATTCATTTTAAATCCATTTCATTTAATCAATTCATGCTTATAATACCTCCTTGATTAAAGATAGCAATTAATGGCAATAACGGAAAAGCAGCACCTTTGTGATAAAGGTTTTATTTTTGAATCTAATACCTCTCATAGCATTGAGATTGGTAGAATCTTTTACGGCCATCTAAAAGACAAAAAAAAATCATTAAATATTTTTACCGCAAATGTTTTCGATGCCATTAAGTTAAAAGAAGAAATGTCATGGTTTTACCCTGATCTGAGAATTAACCACTTACCAGACTGGGAAACCCTTCCTTACGATCAAATATCCCCACATCCTGAGCTTACCTCAGAAAGATTACTTGCTCTATATCAAATGTCTCAGAATGAATTTGATATAAATCTATTACCAATAACAACCGCNCTTCATTTTCTTCCCCCTAGGTCTTATGTAGAAAAATTTAGTTTTGATTTTAGTGNCCACCAGGAGGTTGACATTGGGGCCTTTAAAAATAGATTGATTGAAAATGGCTACTTTAATGTAGATAAGGTTTTAAGTCCTGGTGAGTTTGCAATTCGTGGCAGTATCATTGATATTTATCCAATGGGCTCAATTGTTCCATACAGAATTGATTTTTTTGGAAATGAAATTGATTCGATAAGGACATTTGATGTAGATACTCAGCGTGGCTTGTATCCAACAAAAAAAATAAAATTACTACCTGCCAGAGAGTTTCCAATAGATCCTGATGGAATAAGTAAATTTCGAGAAAATTATCGCGATAAATTTGAAGGAGACTTATCTAAATCTAAACCATACAAAAGCATAAGNAAGGGAACACCTTTTGCTGGCATTGAATGGTATCTACCCTTATTTTTTGAAAAAACTAGTACGATTTTTGACTATATTAATCCAAATGATATAACGCTACAGTTAGGAGATATATATAAGTCTGCTACAGAGTATCAGTCAGAGGCGCAGAGTAGATTCCGTCTTTATGCATATGATCCTGAGCGACCTATCTTAGAGCCAAAGGATTTGTTATTAGCAACAGATCAATTTTTTAAAGAAATTAATCAATTTGAACAAATAAAAAAAACAAAATTTATTCCACCATTTAAATTTGACGTTGCCATTGATAGGGATGCATTACCGCCTTTAAGTAAATTAATGGGATTTGTAAATAACAACGCAAGAAAGGTTTTGATTTGCACGGATGGGTTAGGTCGAAGAGAGTCAGTTGCTGAATTACTAAAACAATCAGGTCAAAATTTTAACGAAATTGAAGGGTGGCATGATTTTATTTCGTCGAGTCAACAGGTATGCCTAGTATCAAGCCCCCTCCATAAAGGTTTTGTTCATGATGAATTTATAGTAATTACAGAAAATGAAATTTTTCCTAACTTCGTGAAGCAAATAAAGAAAAAAAGGAAAAATAAGAATTTTAATGAAGATGGAATCGTTAAAGACCTTACTGAGCTTCACATAGGAGATCCGGTGGTCCATGAGCTTCATGGTGTTGGAAGATATCAGGGTTTGGTTGATTTAGATTATGGAGATGGTATGACTGAGTTTTTAGTTTTGCATTACGAAAGAGAAGACAAGCTTTATGTGCCTGTTTCAAATCTATTTCTAGTATCAAGGTATTCTGGAGGACCAAGTGAGTCAGCGCCAATACATAAATTGGGGAGCGGGGCATGGGATAAAGCAAAAAAGAAGGCATTATTGCAGATCCGCGATACGGCCGCGGAACTATTAGATTTGTATGCAAAAAGATCAGTTCTGAAAGGTTATAGCTCAAAAATAAACCTTAATGATTACGCTGCTTTTAGTGATGAATTTCCATTCGAAGAAACTGTAGACCAAAAAACAGCTATTGATAAAGTTATTAGAGATATGGAGTCTTCTAAACCAATGGATAGGCTGATATGTGGTGATGTAGGCTTTGGTAAAACAGAAGTTGCTCTCAGGGCAGCTTTTATTTCAGTTTTAAATAGCAAACAGGTTATTGTCTTAGTCCCAACCACTTTATTAGCAGAGCAACATTTTTCAAATTTTAGTGATAGGTTTGCAAAGTGGCCAATAAAGATTGAAGAAATATCAAGGTTTAAATCCAAAAAACAACAATTAGAATCTTTAAAGAAACTTCAAGATGGGAAGATAGACATTATTATTGGAACTCATCGCTTGATCCAACCTGACGTTAAATTTAAAGATCTTGGCCTTATTGTAATTGATGAGGAGCATCGCTTTGGAGTTCGTCAAAAAGAAAAACTTAAGTCATTTCGAAGAAATGTAGATGTTTTAGCACTTACAGCCACTCCAATTCCAAGAACCTTATCCATGGCGATGGAGGGGCTTAGGGAATTCTCAATTATTTCTACCCCCCCTGAAAAAAGACTNCCCATAAAAACTTTCGTANTTAATTCTAGCCAAGGAATTATTAATGAGGCAGTTTCAAGAGAGTTTAATAGGGGCGGGCAAGTATATTTCCTACACAATGAGGTGAATACCATACATTTTATGTATGAAAAGTTGACTAAATTGTTACCTGAGGCAAGAATTGGGATCGCACATGGCCAATTAAAAGAAAAAGAATTGGAAAATGTAATGCAAGACTTTCATCAACAAAGAATCAATATATTACTTTGCTCTACGATTATTGAAACGGGAATTGATATTCCATCTGCAAATACTATTATTATGAATAGAGCAGATAAGTTTGGGTTAGCACAGCTTCATCAGCTAAGAGGCAGGGTAGGAAGGTCGCATCATCAGGCTTATGCTTATTTGTTGGTAGATGAAGATAAAAAATTAACTTCAAATGCAAAAAAACGCCTTGAAGCAATTCAGTTAATGGAGGACTTGGGGGCAGGTTATCATCTCGCAATACATGATTTAGAGATTCGTGGAGCAGGAGAGCTTTTAGGGGATAACCAGAGTGGTCAAATGCATGAGATCGGCTTTAGCTTGTATATGGAAATGCTAAACAAGGCAATCAAACAACTTAAATCAGGGGAGGTGCTTGATTTAGAAAGGCCATTAACAACGAACCAAGAAATTAACTTACATACCCCAACTATACTCACTCAAACATATTGCCCTAATACAAATGAAAGGCTGGTAATTTATAAAAGATTTTCAAGCTGCAATAGCCAAGATGACTTACAGGCTTTAAAGGAAGAGTTGATTGATAGATTTGGTCTGATGCCAAAACAAACACTAGATTTAGTCATGTTTCATAAATTAAGGATAGATATAGCAGCAACAGATATAATAAAAATAGACTCAAATAAAAGATCCACTGAAATCACTTTCCAAAAGAATGCCAGTATTGACCCCGTAAAAATTATTGATCTAATTCAAAATGACCATAGATTTAAAATGAATGGGCCAGATAAGATTAAAATTGCATTGGAGGAAGATGATGTCGAAAACAGGGTAGTATTTATTACAAAAAAAATTAACGAACTTAAAGTCTAATAAGTTTTCCTTGGGGAGCAAAGTAGATAGCTTTTTGAATAACTCTTTTATTTTCTTTAAAAATACTTTCATATAGGTCTAGTTGAAGATTGTGTTTTTTTGCTTCGAGGGCTAAATTTTTAACTGGAAGAAAGGGTGTCTTGTAATCAATAATCCATTGAATATTATTTTGAATAAAACTTCTATCAGGAATTAATTGACCAGATATTTCATTGTTCTCTAGGAGATAGTTGGCTTCAGAATTATCGTCTAAATAACGACTAATAATCCATTGCCCATCGGGACTTTTCATTAACATTTCCATTGATCTTTTAACTAAATTCAAACCAATTTGGATATCTTTCTTTTTGAAATTTTTTGCTAAAAAAAGTGACTCAATATAATCTAATTTGTTACATAATATTTTATCTATATCTAATTGTTTTTTAATTATTAATTCTAAATATTTATGAACAATATTTCCAGTAAATCTCTGGACATCGGTGCCCTCGTAAGGATAATAAATTGCTTGTCTTTCGATATCAATTCTTTGTTTTATCAATATATCTTTTGTGAAAAAATTATCACTCAATCTCCTTAATTTAGGAATAAATTTTTCAAAGCTATTTAAGGCCTTGGGAGCTTTAATTTCTGTAAATTGAGCACCCATAAATGGCCATACAATCTCCATAAATGTTCCTGGTTTTGGAGTAAGTCCGTCACCTTCTTTTTTCACTGCACCAATGAGGTAGCACTTATTTTTTGCTCGAGTGATTGCTACATACAGCAAACGAATTTTTTCATTATCTAACCTTTTTTGTTCTTTGTAAGCATGGTAGCTATGTAGGTTTTTATTCTTGGATGGACTCTTTACAGACAAGGTTGATTTATCATAAAGAATTAAATCTGGAGCATCATTCCTGCTGCTTTTATTTAGACTCGGAATAATTACGTAGTCAAATTCTAGCCCTTTAGATTTATGTATAGTTAAAAATTTTATCGGATTATTTTCAACGCTTGTCTTTGAGATGTATTGATTCTTTATTAGACGCTCTAGTTTTATAAAATCAATTGATAAAGTATCACTGGATAGATCTAGTAATTCTAAAAAAAAATCAATATTTTTTATTTCATGAGAATCAATCATTGACNCTTCACCGCTTAATTGCCTCCAAATACTTTCAATGAAATACCTATGAGATACCCTTCCACGATATTGAATATTTTCTTTAATAACNCTTACAAAATTGCTTAATCTANTCTCACTATCCTTGTTAAGTANGCTTGTTAAGTCTTTGTCATTAATAATCTCCCATACAGTAGATTTGTGATCTTTTTCAAATAATAAAACTAAGTCACTAAGAGTTAGGCCACACCAAGGGCATTTTAGGGTTGATATCCAGTGCAATCTGTCACCGAAGTCATATAGTGCTTTGGTCAAGGATAAAATATCTTGAAATGTTTGGTTGGATTGAATTTTTGACATTTCTATTGCATCAATAGGGAGGGAGGCACTATCTTTTTTATTAATAAGCGTAATGAGTTCATCGAGGTGTGATTTTGATCTTGTAAGGACTGCAATGCTAGCATCTGGACTACGCTCTCTAATGCTCTTAATTAAATTTAAAACATACAAGGCTTCAGCCTCATATAACTCTATTTTTTTTTCCGTGCCAGAAGTAAGGGGAATTAATTCCACACCACCTTGTCCCATATTGTTATTAGATTCACAGCTGGAGTAGGGGATAGATCCTTCATCAACCAAACCTAGTGAAGGAAATGTTTTTGAGTAACTATGATTTAACCAAGTGACAATGTTCTTATTTGAGCGAAAATTAACCTTGAGAAAAAGTGATTTTGGTTTTAAATCACCAATACCAAATTTTTGAACCCTACTAAAGATTTCAACTTCAGCCTTCCTAAATCTATAAATTGATTGCATAGGGTCACCAACAGCAAAAAAAGATTTTTGTTGGTTGCCAGCAAAGTTTTCAGTTAATAGTTCTAAAAAATTAAGCTGAGATTCGTTGGTGTCTTGAAATTCATCAACTAATATATGAGAGATATTCTGATCAAGTATTATAGGTAGATGGGTGTCCCTTAATNCTTCAACAGCATTAGCCATGACCTGAGTAAAATCGACAACCCGTTGAGTATTAAATTTTTCATTTAATCTTCTGACCATATCGATTAGCATCAAGCANAAAGGATTTATTACTGGNTAAATATCCTGAATATTATTAGGATAAACTACATTATAAAAATCTTTNAACNTATTGATNTTATTAGATTTTAATTCTAGTAAATTTAATAAATTTCCTTTTATTAANTTCCCTTCACTTGTCGCAGGGAACCCGCTTAAAGTGGTAAATCTTTTAAGAATTTTTTTACCATCCTTACTTATAATCAGATCACGAAAGTACAACCAAAATTCATAATTTATTGAAGACCTTAGTTTGTCTTTATGACCAATATTTTTGTTATCTGCTGAATAATTAACTATGAGCTCTAGCTCTTTTAGCTCCCTTTCCGTAAAGATAGGTTTAATTTTTTTATCAACCCATAAATCTAATTCATTGAAATAATATTTTTCATAGACGCCTTGTATATTTTTATCTTTCGACATTAATATAGCGCTTACAATAGGAAGCCACTGATCTCTTTTGCTTATTAATATTAATAACTGCTCAGTTAGTTTGTGATAATCATAATTAAAGTATTCAAATAACAACTGATTATCGGCATTTGCGGTTAGGGTCTCTTTAATGGTTTCTCGATAAAGCTCCTCAGGGTCTTCATCCGTTAAAAATTTAACTCCTGATTTACTTAGAATAGGGGTTAGTTTAATTAACCGAAGGGCAAGTTTATCGATAGTCATGACCATGAGTGAGTCAATATAGCCCTCATCCCATTTATGCTTAAGCGCATGCTTAGATATATTTTTTATTAATTCTTTTATTTCATTGTCTTCTCCGTTGCCTTTTAATGCCTCCTTTAGCCTTTGGACCATCTCAGCTGCAGCTTTATTAGTGAAGGTGAGGGCAAGGACTTCTGTTGGTGATTTAACCTCAAGAAGACGATTTAAAAACCTTTTGATTAATAACGATGTTTTCCCCGATCCTGCTGGCGCTTGCACAATAAACGAGCCGCTGCCTAAAGCGTCCTGTCGTGCCTTATGGTCTGATGCCTTTTTGATGTTGTCAGTCATATTGCTCAAATTGAAGTTTTTTCTCGGCTAACCTTAGCAAAGGAAGGATGTCGCAATAAGTAAAATCTATTTTTTCACTGAATGTAACAGAAGCATCACCTGATAAATATTGATCAGCGATTTTTTCAATTCGGTTACGCCATATCGATAGTAGAGAGTCCCAATCGGCAATATTCGGATTATCAATTTTTGTATTCAGCTGTTTTGTAATTGCTTCTGTATCCGGAGATATTATTCCGTATAAATTGATTTTCTCTCTGTTTATGTGTCCTATAGCAATCCCTGAAAGATTTTTAATAGGCGCAAAGCACGCGTAAATCGGAAGCTGAAGGTCCGTTAAATCATCAGAAAATAAAGCTCTTCTGGATGTGGGGTTTTTTCCAGTTTTATAATCAATAAGTAATTTATTAATTCCCCGAATCTTATCAATTCTGTCAACAGTAATATTAAATTTAATTTTATTTACTTTAACTTCATAGGGTTTCTCAAGCTCATCAATTGCAAATTCAGGCCTTGTTTTCTCTTCAGATAACCACCTATGGAGCAAGCTTTTCAAATGCTCATTTTGCATTACCAAAAGTCGGCTATCCATCTCATTATGATCAGAATAAAACTCCTTTAAGGCTTGTGTAACACTATCTTTAATGACATCAGAAAGCTCAAATTCACTCATTGATAATAGCATATGTAATGACTTGCATTTCTCCCAAAAAAGCTCAAGGGCTCTATGTATCAAGGATCCCTCAGCCCTTTTAGAAACCTCACCTTGTTCGTCTTTTTCATACTTTGAGCAACCTAGTCTATTCGCGTAAAAAGCCCAGGCAGGACATTTATTTTGGTTTTCGAGGCAGCCTCGTCCACCCCTAATAAATAACTCGCCCTTAACCTCTATGGCAGGTGCTTGATGATCAGCAATAAAAATCTGATGTTTAACAAGCGATATCGATTGCTTTCTTAATAAGGTATGGACATTAATATCATTTTGGTTCCAGGGTGAAGCGGATAGAACTGTGTCCTTATCCTTTAGCGAGAAGGAGATAGATAATTCTGGTGATAATTTTGAAAGTCTCGTTATTTTATTTAAATAAAACTTTTTTTGATAAGTATTATTAAATAAATTACATTTCTCCTGAATTTTTTTTGATAAAAAAGGATTGTATTCTTCTTTCTTAGGCCAGAAATTATCATTCATATTCATCAGCCATATGGCATCATATTTTTTTGTGGGGTTTTCATAAAAACCGTAAATATCGATGTAAGCTTCTTTGTTTGGTTGGTTAGGCACAAAGTTTTCAAGGTAGTATTCTAGGTAAGTATAGTACTCTGATAATTCTAATTTTTCAGGCACTACCTTACTACTATTTAGTTGATTTAATACTTTAAAAAATTCTTTTAAATTATTGTTTTCAAAGTGTATTAAGTTACTTATTTTTCCAAAGTTTAATTTTGATAGATATTCATATATTAGCTCATTCCAATTGGAGGGTTTATTGTATTTATGCCACTTATCTCGGTTATTTTGAATAACATTGAAAGCATCAAGGAGCATTTGAGGATTATTTTTTTGACCAACAGAAAAGGATTTTTTTAATAAACCCTGTAGGTCTTTTAAAGAAATAAAATGTTTCTTGCTTTCTTTTAATTGATTTGCAAAATACTGTCTATATAAAAAACTGTCTTCTGCTATCCAGTTATCAAACAGCATTAATTCATGGAGCTCTTTTAATGGTATTAGTTTATTTTCATTGATCTTAATCAAAATTAAAGCAGCTCGTATTATTGGTTCTGCTGATAATGGTCTTTTAAGACTTGTATTCAAGATACTATTAGTTTGCATATCATTAAAAATTGATGGCTGAATATTTCTGTCTATTTCATTTTGAAGTTTCACCTGAAACCTCTCAAGTGCTGGCGTCATTATGAGTAATTTANTTTTTTTCTTTGATATTTTTTCTTTGATCCATCCTACTACTGCAGATATCTCATGATCATAGGTCTGGAATGCGTTATGAATTGGAGTGGATTTTATAATTTCCCNATCTAAATCATTTATAACTTCATTATTTNTACCCATTGCTTCAAAAAGTTTTTGATGGCTAATTTTAAATTTATCGAGGCTTATAAATAATATTTTTTCATTTTTAATGATTTCCTTTTGTTTTTGAAGTTCTGTAAATTGATTTATAAAGTCATATTTTGTTATAAGGCTTTTTTGAGCACATTCTTTTTGAAAACTACCCCTCCACCCTTGAAAGTATTTAGGTTCTTTNTATGCCATATTTTTCTGTAATTCACTATCATCTATATGATAAGTTGATAAGATTCTATTTGCATTTATTGCCTGTTGGGCAATATTTGTGATGTCTGTTACTTTATTTTCCTGTCTTTTTTTGAGATCATTTCTTATTATTCTTTCCCATATAATTTTTTCCTCAATACCGTTTAATATGAAGAGTTCTTTTTTGACTTTTTCTATCATTAGATAGTCTTGATATTCACTAGCTATCCAATTGTCTAAAGTTTTAATCTTAGGAATTTTTAATACATTAATTTTTGATTGTTTTTTATAGGTAAGCCTAATATCATTTGCTTGGATTTCATTTTCACATACTACGATGCTGTAAGAATTGTTTATCATTATTTTAATTTTAACTCAAAATTAATGTATAGCTTTTAGGAAAAATGGCAAAAGGTAAAAATTACATCACTTTAGAAGGCTTCAAGAGACTCCAAGAAGAGCTGTNTAGCCTTATCAGGCATGAGAGGCCAAAGATTGTTGAGGTCGTATCCTGGGCAGCGGGAAATGGTGANCGAAGTGAAAATGGAGATTATATTTACGGGAAAAAAAAGTTAAGACAAATTGACTCTAGGATTAAATTTCTGACAACAATTATTGAAAATGCCGATATTATTCAGTCAAGTGAGAATATAAATAGAGAAAAGATTTTTTTTGGTGCATATGTTGAATTATTCCAAGACCAAAAAAACAAAACTTTAAAGTTAAGGGTTGTAGGTCAGCATGAGACTGACCATGATAGCCAATATATAAGCTGGGTTTCTCCNCTNGGAAGATCTTTGTTGGGCCGAGAAAAAAAAGATACGGTTAATGTAAACATTAACGGTGTTCATACCAGTTATACAATTATAAAGATTGACTATTAAAAAGGTATAATCAAAAAAAATAATTTTGAAGGATTGCAATGAAAACTGCACAAGAGGTGAGGGTGGGGAACGTAATTATTGTTGACGGGTCGCCCATGGTGGTTCAAAAGTCAGAATACAATATTTCGAAATCAGGTCGAAGGCAGAACGCAGCGATTGTTAAAATGAAAATGAAGAATTTGCTGACTGATAATGCGGCAGAAAAAATCTATCAAGCTACAGATAAATTTGACCTAGTTATCCTAGAAAAAAAAGAGGTAACGTACTCTTATTTTTCTGATCCGAACTATATATTTTTGGATTCAGATTTCAATCAATATGAGATTGATAAAGGTGGCATGGAGAGCACCCTAAAGTTTTTAGAGGATGGAATGGCATGCGAAATTATTTTTTATGAGGAGAGGCCGATATCGGTAGAGCTTCCAAATTCCGTGATTAGAGAAATAACCTATACAGAACCAGCTGTGAAGGGCGACACTACCTCCGGCAAGGTCATGAAGCCAGCTAAGCTAAGCACAGGGTTTGAGGTTATGGTTCCCATCTTCTGTGACAATGGTGACAAGATTGAAATCGACACAAGAACGCTTGAGTATAAGAACCGTGTTAAATAAAGAGATTAATTCGTTCCACCAACAACGATATTATCAATTTTTAAGGTAGGTTGACCAACACCGACGGGGACACTTTGACCCTCTTTACCACAAGTCCCAACGCCCGAATCAAGATTAAGATCATTACCCACCATACTAACTTGTTTAAGAATATTTGGGCCGTTACCAATAATTGAAGCTCCTTTAACGGGGCGACTAATACGACCATCTTTGATTAAATATGCCTCAGATGCAGAAAAAACAAATTTACCGCTTGTGATATCAACTTGTCCACCCCCAAAATTATTGGCATATAATCCATTTTTTACCGATCTTATTATTTCTTCTTTTGTGTGATTTCCATTTAGCATATATGTATTAGTCATTCTCGGCATTGGTAGGTGGGCGTATGACTCTCTTCTTCCGTTGCCTGTTACATCCATATTCATTAATCTTGCATTCTGCGCATCCTGGATGTATCCAACTAATTTTCCATCTTCAATGAGTGTTGTATTTTTTGTTGCATTCCCTTCGTCATCAACATTTAATGAGCCTCTTCTACCTTCAATTGTCCCATCATCAACAATGTGAATTCCTTTAGCAGCAACTTGCTGGCCTATTTTGTTGCTGAAGGCGGAGGTGCCTTTTCTGTTAAAGTCACCTTCCAATCCATGGCCAATTGCCTCGTGAAGTAATATGCCCGGCCATCCCGAGCCTAACACAACTGTCATTGAGCCAGCAGGCGAAGCTTCAGCCTCTAAATTTGTAAGCGCATTATCTACGGCTTCTTTTGCGTATTTGGTTAATATTTCATCATCGAAATATTGTAGGCTATATCTTCCACCCCCGCCTGAAGACCCTTGTTCTCGCTTCCCTTTTGACTCTACAATCACTGAAACCGATAAACGAACTAAGGGCCTGACATCTTCAACCAGTTGCCCAAAATGATTCTGAATTAAAATTACATCAAAACTCGAGGCAAGCGAGGCAGATACTTTTGTAACCAAGGGGCTTAAGGTTTTAGCAAGATTACCAATCTTTTCTAGAATCTGTATTTTTTCAGTATTTTTAATACTCCGGATGGGGTCTTCATTTGTGTATTTTTGAGCTGAGGTATTGCTTTTGGGTAATTGGTAAGTGGCACCTTTTCCATGATTGCTCATTGACTTTATTACCTGAACTGCTGATTTTAATGCAGAATTTGATATATCATCAGAGTAGGTGAATGCAGTTTTTTCACCTGAGATTGAACGAATACCTACCCCTTGATCGATTGAATAACTTCCATTTTTAACAACGCCATCTTCTAGTGACCAGAATTCATTTTTACTGTATTGGAAGTAAATATCTGCATAATCTGCTGAATTATTCTTAATCTCATCAAGATATTTAAATAAGTTTTGGTGACTGAGGTCACTTTTGTTGATTATGTATTCGTTGGAAAGTCTAAAATCTTGCATTAGTTAATAGCTTTATTTAAATAATTCTTGTGTTGGATTGATAATTTGTTCATCTATTTGTTCGGAAATACCTTCACCTAAATTTTTCAAGGTATCTCTGTCAATTGGCGTCTCCTGAGGATCTTTCCATGAACCTGTTAATCTATACTGGTCTGTTAGTACCTCATTGAGTGGGTCATTGAGAAGCTTTTGAAAAACAAAAGCCGCAGCTCCCGCAATTGGACCTCCAGCAAGGGCTGCAATAGACATAGTATCTGTCACGTTAGGTGTAATGGTAACAATTAAGTCCTGCGTTTCTTCTTTGATATTAATATCACCCTCAATTGTGATATCCGCTGCCGGACCTTTGATTTCAAAGTTTTCCGAATGTAAGGTGCTATCTTTTAGTTTTACGTAGCCATCGATTGTATTAAAAGCAAATCCATCCTCAAATAGGTCACTAAAATCTAAGCTAAGCCTACTTGGAAGCGATTGAAGTGATAGCAATCCAAACAATCTTCCCATCGCGCCTGGTTGTGCTTCGAGTATAACCCCCTTGTCCATATTAATTGAAATGGATCCGTAGGCTTCATGCCGATCAAATTTCCATGGACTTTGTGGCCAAGATAGTTTTCCGTTCAATTCACCTAAGCCACCCTTCATAAGCTTGTTAATATTAAATTCTTCAAGCGTTTTATTTAAATCTGTAATTTTCAAATTAAAATCAATTTCTGTGTCAGGTTTAACCGCCTCATCATGCCAAACCCCTGTGACTTTAAATGCATAGTCAGGATTAAGGAATTTAAATAAGTCAATAAACCACTTGTTATTAGTTTTGCTCGCTTGAAAAGTTAAGTTTCCGTTCAAATCATTATCAAAATACTTCGATTTAAGTAAAAACTCTTGAATTTTTAAGTCAATTTTAAGGGGGGCTTTAATGATGGGGTCTTTTGACTCATAGGCCCCCTCCCATTCCTCTATTGAATCATCACTGCCTATCAGATGAAGCTCTTCAAATCTTGCTTTAAATAAATTCTTATCTGGATTCCAAAGAATGTTTCCTCTAGCCCCTTCACCATCCAGCTGAACAATAACTCCAGGATCTTCAGGCCTTAACTTAAGTTTAAAGCTATTGAAAATGTATCCATAAGCATCAAGTTTTTTTATATTCAGTTTCGCCTCGATATCCAAAGATTCTGACGATGAGCTTTCTTCTTCCGAGATTTCTGATCCGCCNTCCGGAATTAAATTCACCAATTCCTCCAGGNTAACNTCATTAAGGTTTGCTACAAATAGAATACCTGAATCNGGTATTTTTATTTTNTTATCTGAATTAACTTCAACAAGGCCATTAGTGATTGATGGATCCCCATTTTCATCATTCTGACTATTAATGAGTCCTTTTACATGATCGCCTAAAGAAATGTTAATGATATCTGAATCTACTCCTGTGGACTGTTTATGAATCACAAGTTTAAGNTCGGTATCTTCTGATTTATTTTTTACTTTATCAAGAAAAGATAAATCTTTAATTTGAATTCCTACCAGGTTACTTGTAATTTTAAATTGACTTTCATTTTCATATAGCGTTATTTTTCCTTCCCAATCAGCTTGACCATTAATATTTTTTAACCAANTCTCTCCAAGAGTCTCTTTTATCATNTCTTCTCCGATTACTCCTTTAAGATCGATGATGNTNGCGCCATCAACATTCTTCATTTTGAGGTTTAATGGTTCACCGAACAATTCTCCATTCAAATTAGAAATCTTTACGTCATCACTATTAATTTCCACCTTACCCCTAAGGTCCGCAATAGGAGGGATTTCTAGTTGCGGATTTTCGAGTGTGCTTCCAAGAAATTCGTAAGATCCNTTAAACGGAATATTATCAAGGTCATCAAAGCCCACATTAAGGACAAGCTTAAGTTCCCCATCTCCTTTACCTTCCATATNATCGAAGACGCCTTTCGTTTTCTTTTTTATTGGGCTGTTGTTGATCGCAAAAATAATATTTTCCACAGCGCTATCCATAACTACATCAATATTCAGAACGACTTCATCGGCTGTAAAGGGCGTTATGGACCCATTAAAAACCTTAATCACACTTTTATCTAACTCACCTTTTTGACTCGTGATGAATACATCGCCTCCATTCACGCTTACCTCTGCATCAAATTTTTCCATTTCGGGCCAACCATCTCCGTACTCTATAAAACTGTCCTTTACTGACGACCTAACCCTAAAGTGACCTTTGCTTAAGTCTGGTTGGTTATTTTCATCAATGAATGGAAAATCCTTAACCTTACCTTTTATTTGTATATTGGTATTTTTTGCAACACCTTCTAAAAGTGAGGTGTCAAGCCATCCCAAACCATCAGTACCGATTTGTTTTGGATAATAAGCTTTAAAATTAGGGATACTTAATGAAGGGCTGTTAATATTTATATCAACATAAAGGTCATCAATGCTTTTATATTTAACAATCCCATCGAGCGTAGCCTCCATATAGTCGTCTTTAATTGTTATGTCATTAAATGAGTATTTATCATTATTCCAATTCACTGACCCGGTAAATTGATTAAATTTAAGCACCCCCCTAAAGACATCCCTTTTAGTGAGTGTCATATCTCTTGAAACAGACTTTATACTTCCTTTTTCGTTTTTTATCTTTATTTCACCTGTAACATTGCTAAGCCCAGGGAAGTTTTCAAATTCATCTATCTTGACCTTTAAAAGTTGAGCGCTGAGTTTTATGTTTGGGTCTTGTTTACCTTTTGCTCTTTGCCATTTTAATTTAAGATTATCTATCTCTCCTTCTGCTGATAGGCCATTGATCATGGTGTTCGTATTATGGCTTTCTGGTACAAATTGATTTGATATTTCACTTATAGAACCAAGGTCAAATCTATCTACAACCATCGTGAGTCTGTTGATTTGGTTTTTTTCTAAGTTATATTTAATTGAGGCTGAAGAATTTTCAAATTTAAGTTTGCTATTTGTTGTTAAGAATAAATTATCCAAAATAATGACCATGTCGTCATCAACTAATTTTAGATTGACATCGCCCGAGATATCTTTAAAAACCATTCCCTCTTTGTTGCTATTCATGGTTTTTGCATTCAAGTCTTTTACTTTGAAGGAGCTACCGCCCTCTGTTAGCTTCCCATTTTCAAATTCAATATTAATAGATAATGAACCAACACCATCTTTAATAGCTAATGGGTAATTAATCCAAGGGGAAAAGGCATATAAGTCTAAATTATTAAATTTAAATAATAATGCACCATCTATTTCTTCAAATTCATCAGTAGAGCCTGCATCAAAATGGCCGCTGAGAGAAACCTTCTCCTTTGTACCTGCGGAAGAATAAAAATCAAGATAAACCATATGGCGATCTAAATAGCTCAAAAGATCTGAGGAGCTATAAGAAAGGTTGAGGTCACTTAGAATAAGAGGCGGGCTGTTGGGGCGCGTTTTATCAATCCAAGTAAATTTGGCATTAATAACCTGTACTTCATCTTGATTTAAAAGCCAATCAATAAACTTTCCATCAGCTCATTAATAGTGTCTGGATCATATGATGTTGCCCACCCACCAATTAAATAGTCTACTTCACTGATTTTTTCAATTTCAACTTCTGGCTCAAAAAGGGTAATCTGGTCTAAAATTAAATCAAATTTAATTAACGACATCCATGAAACATCGACCTCAAATTTTTTGAGTGTAAATGACTTTTCAGATGTATTGGCATAAATTGAAAAGTTCTCAATTATGAAGCGAGGGTTGGTAACATTCCACTTCGCACCAAAGCTTTCTATTGTTACCTTTTTATTAGTTTCGCTTGAAAGAGCTGTTATGAGTTTGTTTTTATAATAGTCGAGGTTTGTTTGAACCAAAAAATAAAATGCTAAATATCCAAGAATAAATAGACCAAAGACTAATACTGAAATCCATAAAGAAATTTTTTTGATTAGTTTTATTTGGGCTTTTTTCATGTAGGCAGCTTTATTTTTATAGTCTACATTCTAATGCTTTTGAGGGTGTTGTCTATAATTTTTCGCTAAGCTGCTCTAAGATTTTTGGGTTTTCTAGCGTTGAGATATCTGCTGAAATTTTCTCACCTTTGGCAATGCTTCTTAATAGCCGACGCATTATTTTTCCAGATCGTGTTTTAGGAAGGTTGTCACCAAATCTAATTTCCTCTGGTTTGGCAATAGGCCCAATTTCTTTTGCAACCCAATCTCTTAATTGATTAACAATTAATTTATGATTTTGTTTAGATGGACGATCACCTTTAAGCACAACAAAAGCAACTATTGACTCACCCTTAAGATCACAAGGCCTTCCAATTACAGCAGCCTCAGTAACTAATTCATTTGAAACAAGGGCCGATTCAACCTCCATCGTTCCTAAGCGATGACCTGAGACATTAAGAACATCATCTATCCTGCCCATAATAGTGAAGTAGCCACTCTTCTTATCTCTAATAGCCCCATCACCCGCAAGGTAATATTTTCCACCTATCTCTATTGGGAAGTAACTTTTCTTAAATCGATCAGGGTCTCGCCATATAGCTCTTATCATTGATGGCCATGGTTTTTTTATTACAAGAAGCCCCCCGTTTCCCCATTCCAAATCATCACCATTTTCATCAACAACATCTATGTCTATTCCAGGGAATGGGAGTGTGCATGAGCCTGGTATTAATGGAGTAGCTCCTGGGAGAGGGGTAATTACATGACCCCCTGTCTCAGTTTGCCAAAATGTATCTACGATGGGGCATTTGTTGTTACCAACATTTTTGTAATACCACATCCAGGCTTCTGGGTTGATCGGCTCGCCAACAGTCCCTAAGATCCTTAAGGAGCTAAGATTAAATTTATTGGGGTGGGTTTCTTGATTAATGTCAGACGCCTTAGTTAGTGCTCTTATTGCCGTTGGAGCTGTGTAGAAAACACTCACCTTATGTTTTTCAATGAGCTGCCAAAATCGACCTGCATCTGGATAAGTAGGAACACCCTCAAAAATAACCTGCGTAACACCCATCGCAGTTGGCCCATAGGCAACATAGGTATGGCCGGTTATCCATCCTACATCTGCGGTACACCAATAAATATCATTGTCTTGAAGATCAAATGTTAGGCGACAGGTATTGATTGCGTGCAATAAAAATCCAGCTGTTGAATGCTGCACACCTTTAGGTTTTCCAGTTGANCCAGAGGTATATAAAATAAAAAGTGGGTGCTCGGNNGAAACGGAAACTGCAGGACATTCNGTTGATTGGTTTTCTATTAAATCATCCCACATAACATCCCGATTATTTTTAGGAAAAGGNTCGTTAGTTCTATTAAAAACAATCACCTTATCTATNGAGTCACAACCACCCATATCGATTGCATCGTCAATAGCCTTTTTTAAAGGGATGNCTTTNCCCCCACGAAATTGACCATCAGAGGTTATAACAAGCCTTGCTTCTGTATCCGATATTCTTTCTTGAAGACTCTTAGCTGAAAACCCTCCAAAAACAACGGAATGTGTAAGCCCAAGCCTTGCACAAGCTTGCATAGCTATTATTGCTTCAATTCCCATAGGGAGATATATAATAACTCTATCCCCGACATTTAAATTTAGTGTCTTTAAGCCATTCGAAAATTGGCAAACTTTATGATAAAGCTCCAGGTAAGATATTTTTGTAACATTACCGTCATCCGCCTCAAAAATAATGGCTGTTTTATTTGGCTTAGAATCAACATGCCTATCTAAACAGTTGAACGAGGCATTTAATTTCCCATCCTCAAACCATTTATAAAAAGGAGGGGTTTTATCATTCAATCTCTTTGTAAATGGTTTGTCCCAAATAAGCAGTTCTTTAGCGACAGCAGCCCATGCACCTTCATAATCTGTTTTAAAATTTTCACATAATTTTTGGTATTCTGACAAATTAGATACTCTTGCATTTTTTGATGTTTGTTTGCTAGGATAAAAAATTCGATCTTCTGTATGTATAGATTCTATTGACATTGAAGCTTATGGGGTTTAACTAAATAAACCCCCCTCCGGATTTAAAAGTGATATTACTTCAGTAATTTACCATAACTAAAATTGAATTCAACTCATATAACTCATATATATGTATATTACTCTAATTTTTGGTGTCAAATAAAACTCATGAATATACCCTTGTATATAAATACATTCCAATGTTAAATGTTTATATCTAAATTAATATTTTGTTATAAAAAGTTAAAATATGGGGCTGAGGTACAGGTTTAATNTTCTTCTTACGCTGATCATGGCAGTTTTTATTGTCACTTTGATGTTTGTCATGATGAAATCATCCAAAAACTCAATACTTGAAGGTGTTGAATCTGCACACAAAGTAACAATGCAATTATTGGATACAGTTATTGTGAGTTCGGCACAAAATCCTAATTGGGGTACAACGGACTATGTGATGGCTCAATTTTTAGAGGAGTTAGGTTATGTAAGGAGTAATGACATCTTGTTATATGACCTTCAAAATAATTTGATTTATAAAACACCTCAATCTAGCTATCGGCTAGATGTTCATCCACCACAATGGTTTTCAAATTTTCTTGCACCAGAGGAGATGGTAGGTACAAGGGTAATTAGATTTGGAAGATTAATTGTTTCCTCTAATCCCTCAGGAGCCATTCGTGAGGCTTGGGTTTCCATTAAATCTATTTTTTTTACTGCAATGCTGTTCTTCATTTTTATAAATATTATTGCCTACAAAGCACTAGGGGGTTGGTTGCGCCCTATAAAGCCGATGATAAAAGCAATTGAAAAAATGGGTAAGGGTGATTTAGGTGCAAGGATTCCAAGTTTTGATGTTCCAGAGTTTTCTGCAATTGCTAAAAATTTTAATATGATGGGGGACTCACTTGAAAATCAAATTCTTGAAAATAAGCGACTTGCACTTATTGCTGAACAGACGGCTGATGCAGTCATGATTCATGATGAAAAACTTAATATTACCTTTTGGAATAACTCAGCTGAAAGAATGTTTAAATACAAAAGAAAACAGATTTTAGGAAAATCGGCCAAAATCATTGTTCCAGAATTTTTATTGGAGGAATTTAACAAAAATCTAAAAAAAATAAAAAGCAAAAATTTTTTACAACATATTGAAACTAAAAGAAAAAGTAAGTCAGGTAAATTGGTTGATGTTTCAATTTCTGCATCATTGCTTGTTGATCCTACAACAAAAAAAATCATTGGTAATATTGTAAGCATGAGAGACATATCAGAAAAAATGGTTGCTAAAAGATCCAGAGCAGAGCTTCGAAAAAATAGAGAGCTCACATCTATTATTCAAGAGCATGTAGAGGATGAAAGAAAGAGTCTGGCCAGAGAGCTTCATGATGAATTAGGTCAATATGTCTCAGCCATCAAAATTTTTTCTCAAAATATTTTAAATCGCTCAAAAGGCAAAGATGAGGCAATAGAAACAAGTGCGTCGTCGGTGACAGCGGCTGCGAATCAAATTTATGATGGCATGCATAATATTATAAGGAAGCTTAGGCCTGGGTCCTTAGATAACTTAGGTTTAAGCGAAACACTTAAAGATGAAATGAATAAGTGGCAATCTCAGCACCCATCTTTAAAAGTTAATTTGAAAATTAAAGGTGATGTTGACTTCTTAGGTGAGGTTGTAAATATAAATGTTTATCGCATAATTCAAGANGCGATGAATAATGTTATCAAACATGCCAAGGCTACATCTATAAATATATCTTTACTAAAAACAAAAGATACCCTTAAAATTGAATGTGTTGATGATGGAGAAGGCTTCGATCTTAAAATTTTAAAAAAGACAAAACAATTTGGGTTGATGGGGATTAAAGAGAGGGCACAAGCTCTCAATGGAAAATTAGAAATAAAATCAAGCGAAAAAAAAGGAACACACTTAACTGTTGTCATTCCAACTTCTTAAGGCAAAGGAAAAATGAGCGATATAAAAATATTATTGGTTGACGATCATGCTGTAGTTAGAATGGGTTTTAAGATGCTCATTGAGGCAGAGCCTGACATGACTGTGATAGCGGAGGCAGAGTCTGGTGAGTTGGGAATCAAAGCATTTAAAGAACAAAAGCCAGATATTGTAATTATGGATATTACTATGCCAGGAATTGGGGGTATTGAAGCCATTGATCGAATTTGCGCTCATGATAAAAATGCAAAGATATTAGTTCTCTCTGCTCATGAAGATTCAGTACATCCAACAAGAGTGCTAGCAGCCGGGGCGTTAGGCTATGTTACAAAAAGAAGTGCAGCAGAAGAATTAATTAAAGCTATCAGAACAATTAAATCAGGTAAGAAATTTCTGGAACCCATCATTGCTCAACAAATGGCAATTACTCAGTTATCTGGTGAAAATAACCCAATAGAAGTTTTATCAGATAGAGAATTTGAAGTTTTTATGTCGTTAGCAAAAGGAAGGAGTACGAATGAAATAGCTGATACGATGTGCTTAAGTCCAAGAACTGTTGGAACTCATCTTTATAATATAAAGCAAAAGCTCAATGCAAATAACTCTGCAGAAATAGCTTTAATTGCAATTAGATGCGGGCTTCTCGAACCATAATTTATTTTTTTGATACAAAAATACCAGAAAAGATAATTAATAAAATACCCACAATACTTTGTACATCAAGTATTTCAGAAAAAAAGATCAAACCTAAAATACTTGAAAAAAAGATCGTTAAATAAGATAGCCCTGCATTCTTAATGGTATTCCCAACTCTATAAGCTTTTGTTAGTGCTAGTTGAGCAATTGTAGCAGAGATACCAAGCCCCAAAAGCATCCACCAATGCTCAATGATTTCTGAGTTTATATTCTCAAAAAACATAAGAAGTGCCGCACCAAGTGATGATAGGAATGTAAAATAAAAAACGACTCTGGTGTCAGGTTCATTAGCTTGTCCCAATTTAGCCATAAATAAATAAGCAAGACCAGCACCAAACCCTGATAATAAACCAATAAGCCCTACATATGCATCGTTACCAATCAGGATAGGTTTTAAGACTAAGAAAGCTCCAAAGAAACCAATTAATAACATACAACACAACTTGAACCCTGGCCTTCTTTGTAAAAAAAATGGAATAAGAAGCGCTACAAATAGTGGGGATGTATAGTTTAAAGAAATTGCTGTGCTAAGAGGTAAGTGACTTATCGCATAAAAAAAAGCTAATAATGATAAAAAACCAACAAATGATCGATAAAAATGTAATTTTTTGTGATTTGTCTTAAGGCTTATTTTTTTATTAGAAATAATTATAACTATAAAGATTAGGCTTATAAAGGACCGATAAAATACAAGCTCGATTTCAGAAAAAAATGGACTTCCAAGCTTTACAAACATCCCCATAAATGCAAAGAAGAATGTAGCGATGATCATCCAAATCACTCCATTTTGAACTTGCGGCATTTTAATCCTTATCTATTTAAATTACTTATGTGGGTGAGATTGTTGATAAAAAGTTTAGCCTACTTGCTAAAACTGATTTAATGTAATAATCTTCTTCTAAATTATTTTAACATCAGGAGTTTATTTAATGAAAAATCCATTAGATTCTATTAAGGGGACCGTAGTTGCGGGTATTATTTTAATTTTTGTTTTTATAGGAATTTTAGATTTTGGAGAAACAGGATTAATGGCTGATGCAACTAACATATACGATGGATTTATGAGGTTCTTTCATGTAATAGCGGGTGTTGCATGGATTGGTCTTTTATATTACTTTAATTTTGTGCAAGTACCAGCTTTGAAGTATGCAGCAGCAGATGGAAGTGCAGGAGGCATCACTAAACATGTTGCACCGCTTGCTTTATTATGGTTTAGATGGGCGGCCCTAGCCACTTGGTTAGCTGGCGCGTCACTTTTGGGCCCAAATTTTTCTGATGCTTTCTTATTGCAAAATGGATTTGAAGCTATTGGTATAGGTTCTTGGCTTGGCACAGTTATGTTGTTTAATGTCTGGGGTTTAATATGGCCAAATCAACAAAAAATTCTAGGAATGAAAAAAGCAACAGACGAAGAAAAGGTAAAGGCAAGGAGAGTTGCACTACTAGCCTCAAGAACAAATACAATGTTATCAATACCAATGTTACTTCTGATGACAAATGGATTATCCCATCGAGCACTTCTTGGCTTATAATTAATACCTAAAGGATTTAACGGCGACTTTAGGTCGCCGTTTTTATTTGTATTATGAGAAATTATTAATGAATAACTTAATGTTAACTTATCAAAGGCTGCCAATCTCTTTTAAGAAAGGAGAAGGGGTTTGGCTGCATACGAAAGATGGAGAGAAGTATTTAGATGCATTGGCTGGCATTGCGGTTAATACTTTGGGTTATAGTCACCCAAAATTCGTTGAGGCCGTATCTGAGCAAATAAAAAATTTAATTCATATTTCTAATTTGTATAACATTGAAGAACAATGTTTATTAGGTAAAGAGTTAGCCTATTTATCAGAATTAAACGCTACATTTTTTTGCAATTCTGGATGTGAGGCAAATGAAGCTGCTATTAAAATCGCAAGGCTTCATGGACACGCCTTAAATATTCAGCAACCCGAAATTATTGTTATGGATAACGCATTTCATGGAAGAACGATGGCGACCTTGAGTGCGTCAGGAAGTAGAAGAGTGCAAGCAGGATTTGAGCCGCTAATGTCAGGTTTTGTTAGAGTGCCATTTGATAATATTGATGCTATACAGGAAATCGCTAATAAAAAAAATAAAATTTCAGCTATTTTTGTTGAGCCAATTCAAGGTGAAGGAGGGGTAAATGTTCCTCAGAACTTTAAAAAGTATTTAAAAGAACTAAGAAATATCTGCGATAAAAATAATTGGTTACTTATTTTTGATGAAGTTCAGTGTGGCGTTGGGAGAACGGGAAAATGGTTTGCTTATCAAAATAGCGATATAAAACCGGATATTGTGACGCTAGCAAAGGGATTAGCTTCAGGCGTTCCTATTGGCGCATGTATTGCTAGTGAAAAGGTATCAAGCTTGATGACGCCAGGTAAGCATGGCTCTACCTTTGGTGGAAATCCCTTGGCGATGATTGCAGGCTTAACTACTTTAAAAATTATGAAACAAGAAGGATTGTTAAATAATGCCTTAAACCAAGGACAGCTGATTTGTTCTTTATTGAAGAAGCATTTTAGTCAAAATGATAAAATACTTTCAATTAGACATATGGGATTAATGATAGGGGTTGAATTAAATTTTGCCTGTGGTGCTTTAGTTGAATTAGCTATGAAAAATAAATTATTAATTAATGTAACATCAGATAAAACCATTAGGCTGTTACCCCCATTAATCATTAACAATGATGAGGCTAAGCTAGTTGCAACAAAATTGATTAAATCTATTGATGAATTTTTTGAAAAGTATGATTAAAGGCTTATGGCAAAAGTTAAACATTTCCTAAAATTTAGTGATTTGAATATTGACGAACTCTCTTATCTTTTTAAGAGAGCTGCAATCATTAAAGCAAATTACAAAAACTATAAAAGAACTTGGACGCTTGAGGACAGAACATTAGTTATGATTTTTGAGAAAGCTAGTACTAGAACAAGGCTTTCTTTTGAGGCTGGAATGAATCAGATGGGTGGGAGTGCGGTTTACTTAAATACCAGGGACTCTCAGCTTGGAAGGGGTGAGCCAGTTGAGGATGCTGCACAAGTTATATCAAGAATGTCTGATGTTGTAATGATCAGAACTTTTGAGCAGGATATCATTGAAAGGTTTGCTAAAAATTCAAGGGTGCCCGTTATTAATGGGTTAACTAACGAGTACCATCCTTGCCAAATTCTCGCTGATATTTTTACTTTCATAGAAAAAAGAGGGCCCATTGAGGGTAAAAGGGTGGCTTGGATAGGTGACTCAAATAATGTTTGTAAAACATGGATTCAAGCTGCAGAGCTTCTTAATTTTGAACTAAATGTATCTACACCCAAAGGTTATGAGATTGAGCCTAATGATATAGATAATAAAAATAATTTCTTTCATTATGAAGACCCCATGGATGCCGCAAAAGATGCTGACATCTTAACTACAGACGTCTGGACGAGTATGGGTTTTGAATCGGAAAATAAAGAAAGACTAAAAGATTTTGCTAGTTGGCAGGTTGACAAGGAAATGATGGGCGTAGCAAAAAAAGATGTTTTGTTTATGCACTGTTTGCCTGCGCATAGAGGAGAAGAGGTAACCGGTGAAGTTATTGATGGCCCACAAAGTGTAGTTTGGGAAGAGGCTGAAAATAGACTTCATGTGCAAAAAGCATTACTAGAATATTTGTTATTAGGAAAACAATAAAAATGATTAAAGGTGTTAAAAAAATTGTATTGGCATACTCTGGTGGGCTTGATACTTCGGTGATTTTAAAGTGGTTACAACAACAATATAATTGTGACGTTGTAACTTTCACAGCAGACCTTGGGCAAAAAGAGGAGATTGAACCAGCGAGAGCTAAGGCAAAATCAGCTGGTGTTAATGAAATTTTTATTGAAGATCTTAGAGAAGAGTTTGTAAGAGATTATGTATTCCCTATGTTTAGAGCAAATGCTTTATACGAGGGCGAATATCTTTTAGGAACTTCAATTGCTAGACCACTTATTGCTAAAAGACTGGTCCAAATAGCCCATAAAACTGGTTGTAATGCAATTTCTCATGGAGCGACGGGCAAAGGGAATGATCAGGTAAGGTTTGAACTCGGGGCTTATGCTATTGATCCTGATATAAAGATAATTGCGCCATGGAGAGAATGGGATCTTTTAAGCAGAGAGAAATTATTGAAATATGCTACTGATAATAATATTCCAGTAGAAATGAAACATAAATCAGGAGGAAGTCCTTACAGCATGGATGCTAATTTACTTCATATCTCTTATGAAGGGAGACATCTTGAGGATCCAAAAAATGAGCCAGAAGAATCAATGTGGAGATGGTCGGTTGATCCAAAAAATGCACCTGAAAATTCTCAAGAAATTACAATTGGGTTTAAAAACGGCGACCCTGAAAGCTTAAACGGCAAAAATTTACCACCACATGAGATATTAGATCAGCTTAATACTTTAGGTGGTGAAAATGGTATTGGAAGGCTGGACTTAGTTGAAAATAGATATGTCGGAATGAAGGCGAGAGGATGTTATGAAACTCCGGGGGGAACTATACTTTTAAAAGCGCATAGAGCCATTGAATCTTTAACGCTTGATAGGGAGGTGGCACATTTAAAAGATGAGTTAATGCCAAGGTATGCCTCATTAATTTATAATGGTTATTGGTGGAGCCCTGAAAGGATTGCTTTGCAGACATTGATAGATCACACACAAAAAAATGTAAATGGATGGGTTAGGTTGAGCTTGTATAAAGGTAATGTCACATTAATTGCTAGAGATAGTAATGATTCATTATTTGATCCTGAGGTTGCCACTTTTGAAGATGATGGCGGTGCCTTTGATCATCAAGATGCAGCTGGGTTTATTAAGCTAAATGCGCTTAGATTAAGATTAAATAAAAAAAGAACTAAATCTTAGGAGTTTAAAAATGCCATCGTTTGATATTACCTCAAAAGCAAATCTAGAGAATATAAAAAACGCTGTTGATGTATCAATGCGAATGATTGTAAATCGTTACGATTTTAAAGGAACAAGTGCAAAAATTTCCCTTAATGAGGATGAAATGAAAATAGAACTTAATGCTGACTCTGAATTTCAGATAGATCAAATCAAAGACATTCTTTTTCCTGCAATGGAAAAAAAAGAACCTGACAGCTCAAAAAGAATGAGTCCTGAAAATATTGAAACTGTTTCTGGAAACAAAGTTAAGCAGTCTTTATCGATAAGAAGTGGTATTTCGATGGAGCTATCAAAAGAGATAATAAAAACAGTTAAAGATTCAAAAATAAAAGCACAGTGCAGTATTCAAGGGGATGAGCTCAGAGTTAAAGGTTCAAAACGAGATACATTGCAAGACTGTATTTCACTGATTAAAGCCAAGCACAATGAATTTCCTTTGAATTTTGGTAATTTTAGAGATTGATTTAAATGGCACTAACACTTTATGAAAAAATTTTTAATAGGCATGTAGTGCGTGAGGAGAATGGCACGTACTTGGTTTATATTGATCGACATCTAATCCATGAAGTAACAAGTCCACAAGCATTTGAAGGATTAAGAATTGCTAATAGAAAAATATGGCGATCAAGTTCTATATTAGCCGTGCCTGACCATAACGTACCAACAACTGACCGTGAAAAAGGTATTCTTGATCCGGTTTCAAAAATTCAAGTTGACACTCTTGATGAAAATTGTAAAAAAAATAAATTAATGCAGTTTCAAATGAATGATAAGAGACAGGGGATAGTTCATGTCATTGGTCCTGAGCAAGGATCTACCCTCCCAGGCATGACTATTGTTTGTGGGGACTCTCATACAAGCACTCATGGGGCTTTTGGTGCCTTAGCAATCGGCATAGGAACTTCAGAGGTTGAGCATGTTTTAGCAACGCAATGCTTAATTTTAAAAAAATTTAAGACAACGCTTGTTAATGTCGATGGTATTTTGGGTGATTATATTTCTGCAAAAGATATAGCATTGCATATTATTGGTCAGATAGGCACTGCCGGCGGTACTGGTTATGCAATAGAATTTGCAGGGGCTGCTATAAAAAATTTAAGCATGGAAGGTAGAATGACTCTATGCAATATGGCTATCGAAGCTGGCTCAAGAGCAGGACTAGTGAGTGTGGATGACAAAACGATTGATTATTTGAAGGGAAGACCATTTTCTCCGTTTGGTAAGAATTGGGAAAAGGCCGTTGAGGATTGGAGGGGCTTGGTAAGTGATCAAGGCGCTAAATTTGATAAGGTCATTAATATTGAAGCTTCCACCATTGAGCCCCAAGTTACCTGGGGGACGTCACCTGAGATGGTGTGCGGCATAAACGACAAAATACCTAACCCTCTTGATGAGGAAAATTTATCAAATCAAAAGGGCTATCAAAGAGCTTTAGATTATATGGGACTTAAAAAAGGGACCAGGATAAAGGACATTGAGCTTGATAAAATTTTTATTGGTTCATGCACAAATTCGAGAATTGAGGATTTAAGAAAAGCTGCAGATATTGTTAAATCTAAAAGAGTAGCGATGAATATCAAGCAAGCATTAGTGGTGCCTGGGTCAGGTTTAGTTAAAAGACAGGCAGAAGATGAAGGATTGGATAAAATTTTTATTAATGCGGGATTTGAGTGGCGGGAGCCTGGTTGTTCAATGTGTTTAGCAATGAATGCTGATAGGCTTGAGCCTCATGAGCGTTGCGCCTCAACATCAAATAGAAATTTTGAGGGAAGACAAGGACAAGGAGGAAGAACTCATCTTGTTAGTCCTGAAATGGCAGCCGCAGCTGCTATTTATGGAAAATTTGTTGATTTAAGAGGAGATCGTGATGTTACCAATAAATAATCATCATGGAATAGTGATCCCTTTAGATAGAGCGAATGTAGATACTGATGCGATTATCCCAAAGCAATTTTTAAAATCTATTAAAAAGTCAGGTTTTGGACCAAACTTATTTGATGAGTGGAGATATTTAGACCATGGTGAGCCAGACACAAACCCAAAGAAGAGAGATCTTAATCCAGAATTTATTTTAAATAAAGATAATTACCGTGAAGGTACGATTCTATTGGCTAGAGAGAACTTTGGATGCGGGTCAAGTCGTGAACATGCACCTTGGGCATTGCTTGATTTTGGTATTAGGGTCATCTTAGCTCCAAGTTTTGCTGATATATTTTATGGAAATTGTTTTAAAAACGGTATCCTCCCAATCCAAATCAACGAACAAATGACTGATTTATTTTTTAAAAAAGCGTTATCTGAATCTGGTTTAAAATTAACCATAGACTTAGAAAACCAATTAATAATTGATGATAATGAGAAATATAATTTTAAAGTGGATGTATTTAAAAAATATTGCCTTATTCAAGGATTGGATGACATTGGTTTAACTCTTGAAAACAAAGAAGATATTAAAGGTTTTGAAATTAAATATTATAATCAATACCCATGGTTGAAATAAATTGGAGAAATAATGAAAATTGCAGTATTACCAGGTGACGGCATAGGCCCAGAGATTGTTAAGCAAGCTGTTAAGGTGCTCGATTTTTTTGGGTTGAGTGACGCTGTTGATTATTCTTCAATTGGTGGAGCAGGATATGATGAATTCAAGGACCCACTTCCAGAAGCAACCCTAAAACTTGCTCTGGAGGCTGATGCTATTTTACTCGGAGCTGTGGGTGGTTGGGAATATGATAAATTACCAAGAGATATGAGGCCAGAAAGAGGTTTACTTAGAATTAGGCAAGCGCTTAATTTATTTGCAAATTTAAGACCAGCTTTAATGTTTCCTGAGCTTATACATGCATCCAGCTTAAAGCCAGAAATAGTCTCAGGCCTCGATATCATGATTATCCGTGANCTTACAGGCGATATATACTTNGGAGAACCTCGAGGGATATCTCTAAACAACAAAGGAGAGCAGGAAGGGGTGAATACAATGCGTTATTCAGAGTCTGAAATAAGAAGAATTTCGCATGTCGCATTTAAGGCTGCTAATAAAAGATCCAAAAAATTATGCTCTGTAGACAAGGCAAATGTTCTTGAGTCAACTGAATTATGGCGAAAAATTATTACTGATGTTTCATCAGAGTACCCTGAAGTCGAATTAAGCCATATGTATGTTGATAACGCAGCGATGCAGTTGATTAATGAGCCCAAACAATTTGATGTGATTGTAACCGGAAATATTTTTGGTGATATTTTATCAGATGAGGCATCAATGTTAACTGGCTCGATTGGAATGCTTCCTTCTGCTTCATTAGACGAGAATAATAAAGGAATGTATGAGCCAAGTCATGGATCAGCACCAGATATTGCTGGCAAGGATAAAGCAAATCCATTAGCAACTATTTTGTCATTATCAATGATGTTTAAGTATACGTTTAATGACAATGATAAAGCAGAAAGAATTGAAGGTGCGGTTAGAACTGTTTTGAGCCAAGGGTATAGGACGCAAGATATTTTGTCAGAAAACATGTCGCTTGTTGGTTGTGAAGAAATGGGAGATAAAGTTATTGAGGAATTACGAAATGTATAAAGTTGGTATTATCGGGTGGAGAGGAATGGTTGGTTCTGTTTTAATCCAAAGAATGCATGAGGAAAATGACTTTTTTAATATTAATGCTCAATTTTTTTCAACTTCTCAGGCTGGAGAAAGTGTTCGTATACTCAAATCTCAAGAATCCATTCTACTAGATGCTTTTGATATAGGCGCGTTGAAAAAAATGGATATTTTATTGTCATGTCAGGGTGGGGATTATACAAAGAAAATATTACCTTCACTTAGGAAAGAAAATTGGAATGGCCATTGGATAGATGCTGCATCAACTTTAAGAATGGATTCTGATGCCGTTATTGTTCTTGATCCAATTAATAAGGATGCTATCAAGAGCGCTATTGAAGCAGGTAATAAAAATTGGGTAGGTGGAAATTGTACGGTCTCTCTGATGTTATTGGCAATCCATGGTTTAATTAAAGAAAATTTAGTTGAATGGGTTTCATCTATGACCTACCAGGCTGCTAGTGGCGCTGGAGCTCAAAACATGAAAGAGCTCTTAATTCAAATGGGAGAGCTGTCAGAATCTTTAGATAAAATAAAAACCAATACAAATATCCTTGATTTAGATAAGGAAGTGCAGCTGATAATGAATTCTGACAGATTTACCAAAAAATTATTTTCAGCACCGCTTGCGGGAAGCTTGATTCCATGGATTGATGAAAAGTTAGAGAGTGGGCAAAGTAGAGAGGAATGGAAAGGCAGTGTTGAGACTAATAAAATTTTAAAATCAAATGGGCATAAACCCTTCAGTGTTGATGGTTTGTGTGTTCGAATTGGAGCGATGAGGTCACATAGTCAAGCTTTAACAATTAAATTAAATAACGATTACACAATTGAAAAAATTGAAGAATTAATAGCTTCTGCAAATCCTTGGATTAATTTTATTCCAAATGAAAAGGAGGAATCAATAAAAAACTTAAGTCCTGCTGCTGTTTCAGGTAAACTTTCGATTGCTGTTGGAAGAGTAAGAAAATTAAATGTTGGTGAGAATTTAATTTCTGTATTTACAGTTGGTGACCAGTTATTATGGGGAGCAGCAGAGCCGGTAAGGCGTGTGCTTAATATTTTGACAAATAAAACAACATGATAAAGATAAATTTTTTAAAACAAACTTCATTAGCAATAATTTTATTGATTTTTTCACTAGAGGTTTTTGCTCTTCAATTAGGACAAATTTCAGTCAACTCAACACAAGACCAGCCTTTAAACGCTGAAATTGAATTGGTAGTATCCAGTGGAGATGATTTAGATTCGCTTAAAGCAAAAATTGCGGGAAAAGATATTTATCAAGCACAATCAATTGAGAGAGTCCCTGTTCATGAAGATATCAAGATCAGCGTTATCAAAGATGCAAAAAAATCAAAATTAAAGCTTAGCTCAAAAAATCCAGTCCTTGATCCATTTTTAGATTTATTAATTCAGATTGATTCACCAAAAGGAAGAAATTTTAGGGAATATACCGTTTTACTTGATCCTTTGCCAGCTAGTCAAGCACAAGTTGAAA
>JGI26239J51126_1000061_pt1 | contig 65435 bp, 59 predicted proteins | sample SaaInlV_130m_DNA_3_FD_51126 | JGI IMG/M metagenome (IMG submission 51126)
AATTTTCCTGAAATTAGAACAAATTTATTAAGCGGCTTAACTGTGGCATTAGCAATGGTTCCAGAAGCAATAGCCTTTGCCCTTATTGCACAAGTCTCCCCCTTAACAGGATTGTATGCCGCCATCTTAGTTTGTTTTATTACTTCAGTTTTTGGTGGGCGTCCTGGTATGGTTTCAGGTGCAACAGGTGCTTTAGCTGTTGTGATGGTGTCATTAGTTGTTCAGCATGGGCCTGAGTACCTTTTTCTCACAGTAATCTTAATGGGGTTATTACAGATAATATTTGCCTTATTTAAATTAGGTAAGTTTATTCGCATGGTCCCCTACCCTGTGATGCTTGGGTTTGTTAATGGACTTGCAGTTGTAATTTTTCTTGCTCAATTTAATCACTTTAAAATATTCAACAATGAAGGCTTACCTATCTGGATGAGTGGCATGGCTCTTTACATCATGATTGGCCTAATTTTCCTAACCGTTGCAATTATTTATCTTTTTCCAAAGCTTACAAAAATTATTCCATCTACACTCGCTGCGATCATTTTTACTACCGGTATCGTTTATTTCTTTTCTATCGATACCAAAACAGTGGGNGACCTAGGTTCGATCGCTGGAGGTATTCCAGAATTTAATTTTCCAACCGTTCCCTTTAACTTTGAAACGATAATGATTACATTGCCTTATGCTTTTCTCTTAGCTGCCATAGGTTTAATCGAAACTCTACTTACCCTCAATTTAATTGATGATATGACCGACACTAGAGGAAGGCCAAATAAAGAATCCTTAGCGCAGGGCTTTGCCAATATTGTTACTGGNTTTTTTGGTGGCATGGGTGGATGTGCGATGATTGGACAAAGCATGATAAATATAAATAACGGGGCTGTCAGACGGCTATCTGGAATTGCCACAGCGATATTTTTAGCCTCTTTTGTATTATTTCTTTCTCGTTGGATTGAAATGATTCCTTTAGCTGCGCTCATAGGTGTGATGTTTGTTGTTGCAGAAAAAACATTTGAATGGGGAAGTTTAAGGTTATTTGGAAAAGTTCCAAAAAAAGATATCTTTGTTGGTTTGCTTGTTGGAGCAGTGACTATTATTGCAGATCTAGCTATTGCTGTTATTTTAGGCGTAATCGTTTCGGCTTTAGTATTTGCCTGGGAGCATGCAAAAATTATTGAAGTGACCACATCTAAAAATAAAAGAGGTTGGAAAATATATGAATTAAAAGGTACTCTTTTTTTTGCATCAGTTAAAAGTTTTAATGAGCTATTTAAAATCAAAGATGATCCAAATGAAGTCATTATTGATTTTAAACAATCAAAGGTAGCAGATCATAGTGCAATTATGGCCATTGACACTTTGGCAAATAAATATAAGTCGCTTGGAAAGAAATTACATCTAGTTCATCTAAGCCCAGACTGCATGGAAGTTCTCGATAGTGCAAAAAATATGGTAGAGCTTAATATGCTTGAAGACCCGAAATATCATATTGCTGACGATAAACTAAGTTAAATTAATGTAGATAAAAATTTAGATTAAAATAAACCATGAAATACGTAAATCATTATTTATTAGCATCACTTTTTATCGTAATTTTTATAGGGCCGATGGCTTTTGATATAGGGCTGGCTTCGATGCTACATGTTGAAATTTTATTCCTAATAATCCTTATTAGCAGTGTTTTTCTTCATCAACATAATTCAAATGCCTTTAAGGTTACTGTAATTTCATTAAGCCTTGTTTTACTGAATAATTTTGCCTTTGATTTTAATCAAAGTTTATTTCAATATGTCCTTAAATTATTAATAATTAGCATTACAATCTTTACATTGTTCAGAGAAATAATTAAAACGCAAATTATTGACCCCCATATAGTTAGTGGAGCAATATCGATATATATTCTTATTGGGGTTTTTTGGTATTTACTTTATATGGTTTTGCTGGAGATAAATCCAGAGGCATTTCATATCAGCAAATTTAATTCTAGTTCTGTTACAGTCGAAATGGTTTATTTTAGCTTTACTACATTGACGACATTAGGTTACGGTGACATAACACCCGTAAGCTACACGGCTAAAATGTGGTCTATTACAGAAGCTGTAACCGGCGTAATGTTTATCGCGGTAATGATTAGTCGCTTAATTGCACTTTTAAAAATTAAGGATTTGGACTAATTATTGCCCCTTATAAAAAAGTAAAGCCCGATAATCACCAAAAATATTTGTTCACTCATAAAGAGTTTTGGGGTAATAAACCAATCACTGTGCGCTAATGTAAATGCAAAAGTCATAACGGTTACGATCACACTAGATGCAAATCGAGTTACTAAATTTCCAACATGTCCTTTTAAGAAACCTCCAAGAATTAATAAAATACCTGCGCTTAGTTCAGAAATGGCAACAAAAGATGCAAGCTCTGATGAAAATCCAAAATAGTCTATTAATTTTTGCGGGGGTAAAGGAAATTTATTATGGCCATGGAAAATAAAAGAAATACCCAAGCCTAGACGAAGTAACCAAGGGGTAAGGCTGTAAAAATTTCTCATAATCGCATTCAAAATATTATCAATTGACTTCATTACCTCATTCCTTTATTTAAAATTTTATGTAATCTCTTTTTCCTAGATTCACACCGTTTGACCTTAAAATATTATAAGCAGTTGTCACATGGAAAAAGAAATGAGGAATCATCCATTTTGTTAAATAATCTTTTCCTGATTTAAATTTAAATTCATGGCTCCTGATTGAAAACTTAATTTCTATATTTTCTGAACCTTCCATTTTTTTTGGATTAATTTTTTTTAAAAAAGTAATTGTCTTACTTATTCTTCTTTGTAAATCACTAAATGTTTTTTCATTATCTTTGTAAGATGGTGCTTTTATATTTGCTAAACGACCAACTCCCAATCTAATCATATCTGTCCCAATTTGNATTTGACTAGTTAAAGGCCTCATNTCAGCGATCAGGCGTGCATTAATAAAAATATCTTTATCTATTTTTCTTTTTTCAGCAAAACGCTCCCCTTTTCTTAATATTGATGATAAATTTTCAAGCATAGTAATAAACATTGGAACAGACATTTCATACATAGATACTGACATTTCTATTACTCCTATTTATTAATTAATACAAAACTCAATTTTCTTTTATTACAATATACAATTAAATTACTTAAAGAGATATTCATCTAAATAAAAAATGCAATTTCCATATGGTTAACAAAANGCTTAATTTAGAAACAACATACCTTGCAGGAGGTTGTTATTGGGGATTAGAAAATCTTATAGGTCAAATATCTGGTGTAAAAGAAACGGTTGTAGGGTTTTCTGGAGGCTTTATAAGTGATGTTACCTATAAAGATGTTTCTATTGGTAATACAGGGCATGCAGAAACTATTATGATTAAGTTTGATAAGAATCATCTTTCCTTTGAGANCTTACTCTTTGAATTTTTTAAACTTCACAACCCAACAACACCAAATCAACAAGGCAACGATATTGGAACACAATATCGATCTTCTATTTTTTATACCTCAAACAGTCAAAAAACAATTGCTAAAGCAGTTATTAAAAAAGTTGGGGAATCAAATCATTGGAAAGCCAAAATTGTAACGGAAATAATAGCCTTTAATAAATTTTTTCCTGCTGAAGAGGCTCATCAAAAATATCTTAAAAAAAATCCAGATGGTTACACCTGTCACTTTAAAAGAAACTTCATTTTTTTATGAAAATAACTTAAAATTATGTTTTCAAGAAAAATAATNATGTGAATTCAAATCAATTTCTTAAATTCCTTCCCCTGCTGTTAACTATACTTTTAGGGGGATGTTCCTTTTTTGACCNATTCATACAGNTCGGGCCTGATAGTGTCCAAGATACACGGGGGGANTTTAATACAGTGATTGCAGAAACTAACGAATCACAATCACTACTTAACCTTGTAAAACGTAGATACGGTGATTCTATATCAATATTAGAAGTAAGCAGTGTCTCTACGTCAATTGAATGGAAAAGAGGTGGGAGCTTTCTGNTTAATATATTTAATGGTGGACCTGATGCTGATAATGTTGGTATAGGAGGTGNTGCACAATATACAGAAAAACCAACCATTACATATCTTCCATTAAAAGGTGGAGACTTTATTAAGAAGATTCTTAGTCCTGTTGATACTGATATGTTAATGCTTTTATCTAGATCGGGTTGGAGAATGGATCGTATTCTTAACTTAACTGTAAATAATATAAATGGACTTGATAATGCACACACTGCATCTGGTCCATCACCTGCAATTGCGCCAAGCTTTAGAAAATTTGATAAATTTTTAGATGCAATGCATAAAGTAGAAAGGGTTGATTTACAATTTGGCTATATTATAAAATCTGATGAGAGCAAGCAACTGGCATTATATTTTAGAAAAGATGCAATGCGTAAGCCTGAAATCCAGAACCTGATGAAGATTATGAATCTTGATGGCAAATCTAATATTTACCCTATCAATGAATCNCTTCAAACAGAAGAAAACCCCTCAGAAATCCAAATTGACTTCAGGTCACTTGCGGGCATTCAATTTTTCTTAAGCCACGGAATTATTATTCCGGAGGAACATATGGAAAAAGGTTACATTCAAATCACAAAAAATAAAGATGGAACAGAGTTTGATTGGGATCTTGTCACAGCAAGTTTAATAACAATACATTCCTCAAATGATGAGCCTCGAGATACCGCAGCAAAAGTTTTCTATAGAGATTACTGGTTCTTTATCAAAGACTCAGATATCACTTCAAAATACACTTTTATGCTTTTAAATCAAATTGAATCCCTGCAATCAGGTGAGATTCAAGAGTCAGGGCCTACATTAACCCTTCCTGTTAATTAACATCGGATAATTTTTTTTAAGATATAATGTTCACGTGTGCGCCCGTAGCTCAGCTGGATAGAGTACTTGGCTACGAACCAAGGGGTCAGGAGTTCGAATCTTCTCGGGCGCGCCAATTTTTTGATTACTGTAATTTAACATTACAAAAGCGCCCGTAGCTCAGCTGGATAGAGTACTTGGCTTCGAACCAAGGGGTCAGGAGTTCGAATCTTCTCGGGCGCGCCAATAGTTACCTCATGGCTTTTTAACCTCCAAACCTAAGACCGCTCTCATCATGCCATCTTTAAAAGTTGCCCAAATATGAGTCATGGACTCACGTTATNCGAATAATTNAGACTGTCGTGGATANGCAAATAAATGTGATGGGAATGCGAGGAATTNAATAAAAATTAATTTACAAAAGTGAAAATTTAAAAAAATTGGTAGGGAGTACGCGGATCGAACGCGTGACCAACGGATTAAAAGTCCGGTGCTCTACCAGCTGAGCTAACTCCCCAAAAACGAAGACCCTGAATTATCCAACAATAACATTGTTGGGTCAATAAAATTTACTAGAAAATTACTTAATCTACGGAAATATAATATGCTCAGAAAAAATAACTCAGCTAAAAGATAAAAAATTTCTTAATTTAAACCAGGAATTTTACCTGCAAGTCCCCTCATCATTTTGCCAATTCCACCCTTAGAAAACATTTTCATCATCTTTTGCATTTCTTCAAATTGTTTAAGCAATCGATTTACGTCTTGAACCTGAACTCCAGACCCCTTTGCAATTCTTATTTTTCTTTTTGCTTTGATGATTCCTGGATTAGTTTTTTCTAACTTAGTCATTGAATTTATAATTGCTTCAATTTGCATCATCGACCTATTACCCTGTTCCGGATCTATTTTTGATGCATTCCCGGCTAATTGTGATGGAAGTTTATCCATCATTGCTCCAACACCTCCCATTTTTTTCATTTGCCCTATTTGGTTTTTAAAATCATCTAAATCAAAATTTTTACCGGACTTAACTTTATCTGCTATTTTTTCAGCTTCTTTAATATCTACATTTTTTTGTGCTTCCTCAACAAGTCCAACAATATCTCCCATACCAAGGATTCGAGAAGATATTCGATCTGGATAAAAAGCCTCAAGCCCAGATATTTTTTCACTCACACCAATATATTTAATTGGTTTCCCGGTTACATGCCTTACTGATAAAGCTGCTCCACCCCGAGAATCCCCATCTAGCTTTGTTAATACAATGCCAGTAAGTGGTAAGGCATCACCAAAAGCCTTTGCTGTATTAACGGCATCTTGACCCTGCATTGCATCAACAACAAAAAGTGTTTCAATTGGATTAAGTATTTTATGAAGTTCTTTAATTTCCTTCATCATCAATTCATCAATACCTAGTCGACCAGCAGTATCAAAAATAATGACATCAAAATAATGTTTTTTTGCATAACTTAAAACGGAAGATGCAATATTTTTTGGTTTATCTTTTACTGAAGAATCAAAACATTCAATTTCTAATGAATCCGCTAAAGTTTTAAGTTGTTCTATTGCTGCCGGCCTATAAACATCAGCGCTCACCAACAAGATTTTTTTCTTATCCTCTTTAAGAATTTTTGCTAACTTTGCCGCTGTGGTTGTTTTACCAGACCCCTGAAGACCTGCCATCATGATAATTGCGGGTGGTTTTGTTGCTATATTTAATTCAGCATTATCACTTCCCATTAAGCTTGTGAGCTCATCTTGGACAATTTTAATAATTGCCTGACCTGGTGAAACGCTTTTTAAAACTTCAGCCCCTAATGCTTTTTCTTTAACTTTGTCTATAAAGTGTTTAACTACAGGGATCGCAACATCAGCTTCAATCAATGCTATACGAACCTCTCTCATTGCATCACTAATATTTTCTTCTGTAAACCGCGCCTGTCCGCGAATTGTTTTTACGACTGATTGAAGTTTGTCTGTTAAATTTTCAAGCATAATTTTTTATTAATTTGTGAATTGTTGAATAGTTGTTATTTCCATTATAATTGTGTTTATTACTTTATTAAAATATAAACATGCATGAAAGCCTCTATATAGTTACATTGATTTTATATTTGATCCCGTGCTTGACCTCACTCTCAAATATCAAGGTCAAAAAAAATCATAATGTTTTCGTAAGTATCGGCTTAATTACACATGCTTTATTAATTTTCAATAATATCTTTAATCAAGGCGTGGATCTAAATTTTGCTAATTCAACATTGTTAATAAGCTGGATAATTGTTCTGATGTTCCTTTTATTAAATAATAAATTAAAATATCAGGGCTTAGAAATATTTACCTTAATTCCTGCTTTAATCATAATTTTAATTTTCCCTGTCATTCAACCAGAATATCAATCCATTCAACACTATTCAATCTCTTCAAGCATTCATATTATCATCGCAATATTGGGTTATGGTTTGCTTGCTTTTGGTTCTATCTTCTCGTTATTTCTTCTTTTATTTGAAAAAAGTTTACATGCTGACGCTAAAAATTCATCAATTATCTCAAGCAGTGAGCCACTCCTCAATATTGAAAGAAAGTTATTTCAAATATATTGGATAGGCTTTGCGCTCCTATCTTTTACGTTGTTTTCAAGCTTATTTTTTTCAAATCATTTATTTAACCAACCACTTCAATGGAATCACAAAACAATTTTTACTATCCTAGCCTGGCTTTCTTATGCATTAGTTTTATTTGGAAGGGTTAGATTTGGATGGCGAGGGAAAAAATCAATTGTTATTTCCTTGCTGGCTTTTGCTTTCTTGATTCTTGCATATCTAGGCACAAAGTTTGTAGTTGAAATTGTATTAATCTAAAAAATTATCTTAAATTAAGTATAGGCCAGTTATTTTCTTGTGCTTTTTCCAAAAGAATTTTATCTCCATTTACAACAATGGGGTTCGTTACCTCTTCTAGAAGAGCTAAATCATTATGAGAATCACTATAAAAGAAAGTCTTGTCAAAATCTTCTATTTTTAAGTTTTTCCCTTCCAGCCAATCAAATAAACGAGACACCTTCCCCTCCTTATAGGACGGCATTCCCTTTACTTTACCTGTAAATTCTCCTAAATACTCCTCAGGATCGGTACCAATAACCTCATCAATCCCAAAAAGCTTTCCAATAGGTCTTGTAATAAAGCTGTTGGTAGCTGTAATGATTAATAATCTATCACCCGAATTCTCATGTTGCCTTACTAAATCTACTGCTTTTTTTAGAATCATAGGCTTAATAATTTCTTCAATATAGTCAGATCGGACATCATTTAAAAATTGTCTTGTATTGTTTTTTAAAAATTGAAATTGAAATTCAGCGAAAGCAAAAATATCCAATTTACCAGCTTGATACTCTTCGAAGAATTTTTGATTCTGAGCCTTATATTTTTTTTCATCGAGAAAGCCTCTTTTTACCAAATAAATCCCCCAATTATAATCAGAGTCTCCATTTAAAAGCGTATTATCAAGATCAAATATTGCTAAGTTCATAAAATATTTTTCTTAAACTTGAGGATGTGCTCGTTCTGATTTGGAAACAAGTTTATTCAGCGCATTTAGATAAGCCAAGGTTGAAGCAATGACAATGTCAGTATCCGATCCTAAACCATTAACTACTCTCCCCCCTTTTGCAAGCCTAACAGTGACTTGGCCTTTTGAATCAGTACCCGAGGTTATATTGTTAACCGAGTACAACAAAAGCTCTGTGTTAGATTTNGCGATTAATTCAATAGCTTTAAAGGTTGCGTCTACTGGACCCCCGCCTTCTGACTTTGCTTGTTTTAATTCTCCGTCAACAGACATTTCAATTTCTGCAAAAGGTTTTTTTTGGGTCTCGGTAATAGATTTTAATGAAATAAGTTTAAATCGATCCACAGCACCCGAAACAAACTCTTCAGTGACCAAAGAATGAATGTCCTCATCATAGATTTCAGATTTTTTATCTGCAAGCACCTTAAATCTTTCAAAAGTAGAATTTAAAACCTCATCTGAGTCTATTTCTATACCAAGCTCTACCAGTCTATTTTTAAATGCATTTCTCCCTGATAGCTTACCTAGTGAAATTTTATTATCACCCCAGCCAACATCTTGTGCTCTCATAATCTCATATGTCTCTCGATGCTTTAAAACTCCATCTTGATGAATACCAGATTCATGGGCAAATGCATTAGCACCTACAATCGCTTTATTTGGTTGCACAGGATATCCTGTTATATTTGAAACTAACTTAGAAGTGGTGACAATTTGCTTTGTATTTATTTTAGTTTCCAGATTAAAAATATCTTTTCTTGTTTTGACAGACATTACAACTTCTTCTAGGCTTGCATTACCTGCCCTCTCTCCCAGACCGTTAATCGTACATTCAACTTGTCTTGCGCCATTTTGAACTGCCGCTAAAGAATTAGCTACGGCCATACCTAAATCATTATGACAATGTGTCGACCATATTACGCTTTGTGAATTTGGCACCTTTGAAATCAATTCATTCATAAGATTTCCCCAGCTTTGTGGTATTGAATATCCTACAGTATCTGGAACATTGATTGTTTTAGCACCTGCTTTGATAACAGCATCAAAAATTTCAATCAAAAAATTTACATCTGACCTTACCGCATCCTCAGCTGAAAATTCAACATCATCTGTAAACTCTAAAGCCCAATTCACTGCTTCAACAGCTCTCTTTAAAACCTGATCCGGACTCATTCTTAATTTATTTTCCATATGTATCTTGCTTGTAGCAATGAAAGTATGGATTCTTTTATATTTTGCTAACTGAACAGCTTTTCCTGCTTTTTCTATATCACTTTCAAGCGCCCTCGCTAAGGAACAAACAGTTGATTTATCGATTATTTGTGAGATAGCATTTATAGCGCTAAAATCTCCTGGGCTAGCTGCAGCGAATCCTGCCTCTATCACATTTACGCCTAGCTTTTCTAGTTGCTTAGCAATCCTCAATTTCTCTTCCTGGGTCATAGAAGCCCCCGGACTTTGCTCTCCATCACGAAGCGTTGTGTCAAAAATAATTAATTCGTTCATAACTTTTCTGATTTAAAAATTAATATAATTTGAAAGTTTCTTTGTTTGCAAATAGCTATAAGGCCCAGATAAAACATATAAAAGAGTAATTAAAAAAATTATTTCGGCTGGGTTATGCGATATGACGCCAAAAATTATAACAATAATTAAAATGGCAATGAAAGGCTGGCTCTTTCTAAAGTTAAGGTTTTTACCGCTGTAATATTTTAAATCAGATGCCATTGCTAATGCTGAAAAAAAGGTTAAAACAAGCGCAAACCATTGCATTTGAAAAAAGCCTAAAAATATATCATTTCCATTGATACCATTATCAAACGATATCCAAATAAAACTTGCAAGCAATGTGGCTGCTGCTGGTGATGGTAAACCTGAGAAATATTTCTTATTTTCTATGTCTAACTTTACATTAAAGCGAGCCAGTCTGAATGCCGCGCAGGCACAATAAATAAAAGCAACGATCCAGCCAAGCTTACCTAGAGGATTTAATGCCCATACATATATCACCAATGCTGGTGCAGCCCCAAATGAGACCATATCTGACAAGCTATCGTATTCTGCTCCAAAATCACTTTCTGTGTTAGTAAGTCTTGCGACTCTTCCATCAAGTCCATCTAAAATAAGAGCGATAAAAATTGCAATGGCCGAATGATCGAATGCGCCATTCATCGCCTGAACGATAGCATAGAAGCCTGCAAATAAGGAGGCCGTAGTAAAAATATTAGGAAGGAGATAAAAGCCTTTTTTTCCTAAAATATCCTTTTTTTTATTTTTTATTTTAATTTTCATATATTTATCGATTTTATCCTACAATCAATGAATAATCATCGTTTAACACTTATTAATTTATAATATTAAGTTCACTTATTTAGTTCAGCCAAGCGCTTTATGAAATTTGAATTACAAAATCAAGATGATCACGCACGAACAGGACTTTTAAAAACAGCACATGGTGAAGTTCACACCCCTGTTTTTATGCCCGTAGGAACTTATGGTGCTGTTAAATCACTAGCGCCTAAAGAATTGGAAGAAACAAATTTTGAAATAATCCTTGGTAATACTTTTCATCTTTGGTTACGTCCAGGCCTTGACGTGATAAAAAAACATAAAGGTCTACACGAGTTTATTAGCTGGAATAACCCAATATTAACTGATTCTGGTGGTTTTCAGGTCTGGAGTCTAGGAAAGATGAGAAAGATTTCAGAAGCGGGCGTAACTTTTAGATCTCCAATAAATGGAGATGAAAAATTTATGGGTCCTGAAGAATCAATGAAAATACAAAAAATACTTAACTCAGATATTGCAATGATTTTTGATGAATGCACCCCTTATCCAGCAACCTATGATGAAGCAAAAAAATCAATGTTACTCAGTAATGATTGGGCGTATAGAAGTAAAGTTTCATTTGAGGGAAGTAAAAATGCATTATTTGGAATTATTCAAGGGGGAATGTTTAAAGATCTTAGAGAAGAGTCCTTAAAAGAACTCACTTCNATAGGCTTTGATGGNTATGCTATCGGTGGGCTTTCGGTTGGAGAGCCAAAGGAAGAGATGGCAAAAATTACTAACTTTATTGGTCCCAAAATGCCCATAGAAAAACCACGCTACCTTATGGGGGTTGGTACGCCAGAAGATATACTAAATGCCATAGAAAATGGAATAGATATGTTTGATTGTGTTATGCCTACTAGAAATGCAAGAAATGGCATGCTTTTTACTAGTCATGGTGACGTCAAATTAAAAAATTCAAAATATAAAAATGATTTAAGCCCAATAGATGTTGAATGTAAATGCTACACCTGCCAAAATTTTACAAAATCCTACCTACACCATCTTTATAAAATTGGAGAGATGCTTGTATCTAGACTCAACACCATACACAACTTACATTTTTATAAAAATATGATGAATGATGCACGTCAAGCAATTGAAAATCAGAGATTTAAAGCTTTTAAAGCAGCATTTATAAAAAAAAGGAAGGTTAATGAATAGAGCCCTTTCTTGTGATAAAATCATGTTTTTTTAAGGGAATCACATCGTGAACGAAGCGCTATCAGGTTTTTTACCATTCATTATTATTTTTGTTTTATTTTATTTTATGCTGATTAGGCCTCAAATGGCTCAAGCAAAAAAAGTTAAAGCTATGTTGGAGGCTCTAAAAGTTGGAGATGAAGTCTCAACCAGCGGGGGGATATTAGGAAAAATAACTAAGCTAAATGATCAATTTGCTATTATCGAAGTGAATGCCAATTCAGAAATTAAAATACAAAAACAAACAATTCAAGCCTTACTTCCTAAGGGAACAATTAAATCAATATAAATTGTTTAAGTTTATTTAAATGAATCAATATGCTAGTTGGAAATATATATTAATCCTTTTATCAATAGGATTAAGCTTTTTATATGTCACGCCAAATTTTTATGGAGAGTCCTTTGCAGTACAGGTTATGCCTGTCAAAGCAGGTGAGACTATTGATTCGTCAACATTAAGAGCGGTTGAATCGTCTCTTAATAAAGCCAATATCCAAAATATAGGTATTTCTTTTGAAAATACTGATATAAAAGTCAAGTTTAAGGAGGCAAGTGATCAACTAAATGCAAAGCAAGTCATAGAAAAAAGTTTAGGCAAAAAATTTGTTGTGGCACTTAACCTTATTTCTAACTCTCCGGCCTGGCTATCCAACCTTGGAGCCCTTCCGATGTACTTAGGCCTCGACCTTCGCGGTGGCGTTCATTTTCTAATGCAGCTTGATTTATCAAAACTATCAGAAAAAAAGAACGATGGCTTTTTAATAAATGTAAGAAAATCCTTACAAAAAGAAAATGTTAAATACTATGATTCAAAGGTAATTAATAATTATATTCAATTAAAATTTAAATCNGAAGATTCANTAAATAAAGCAAAAAATATTATCAGAGATCAAGGTGNTGGTCGTTCAATATTCGGTGGGAAGGGTCCTGCAAAAGAAACTGAGGCATTTAATTTNTCAGAAATTAAAAGCANTAATGAATTCATCTTAAAAGTTAAAAATAATCAATATACAGATGAAGAAAATGTTAATTTTGCTCTTAAACAAAATCTAGAAACATTACATAACAGAGTAAATGAGCTAGGTGTCGCTGAGCCAATTATTCAGCAACAAGGTAAAGATCGAATTGTAGTTCAGCTGCCTGGGGTTCAAGATACTGCAAAAGCAAAAGAAATTATAGGCAGAACCGCAATTTTAGAAATGAGAATGGTTGCTGAAGAAAGGTCAGATCCCGCTACCATTGAAAAAGCTGAGAATGGACAGCTTCCTCCTGGAATAGAGCTTTACTATGATCGCTCTGGCAATCCAATTCTGGTTAAAAAAGAAGTTATTCTAACCGGCGAGAGATTAGAGGATGCGTCACCGGGTGTCGATCAACTGACAGGGCAATCAGTCGTTTATCTTGACTTAGACTCCATTGGAACAAATATTTTTAAAGAAGTTACCCGAGCAAATGTAGGTAAAAGAATTGCGCTTTTACTTATTGAAAAAAACTACACAGAAGTTATTACTGCTCCAAAAATTAAAAGTGAAATCGGTGGGGGCAATGTCATGATTACCGGCATGGAAAGTGCTCAAGAATCTACTGATATTTCATTGCTTTTAAGAGCTGGGTCCCTTTCAGTCCCAATGGAAATAGTTGAAGAAAGAACGGTTGGTCCTAGCATGGGAAAAGAAAATATAGCTCGCGGTGTTAATTCCACAATCTGGGGTTTTGCAGCTATAGTTATTTTAATGGTTGCGTACTATATGTTTTTCGGTGTTGTTTCTGTAATTGGCTTATCAGTAAATTTATTATTCTTGACGGCATTATTATCTGCCCTACAAGCTACATTAACACTCCCTGGACTTGCTGCCATTGCGATTACAATTGGAATGGCCATTGATGCTAATGTTCTTATTAACGAACGTATAAGGGATGAAATTAGAAACGGTATGCCCCCTCAAAAAAGCATAAGTCAAGGCTACGATAAAGCATGGGGCACTATACTTGACTCAAATATTACNACCATGATTGCCGGGCTTGCATTGTTTATGTTTGGTTCAGGACCAATCAAAGGTTTTGCTGTGGTTCTTGTTCTCGGTATTTTAACCTCAATGTATAGCGCTATCTTTGTATCTAGAGGTATCGTAAATTACATATACGGAAACAAAAGAACAATTAAAAAAATCTCTATAGGTGAGATCTTCAAAATAGACAATAATTAAATTATGGAAATTTTTCGAGTAAAGACAGATGTCCCCTTCATGAAATTTAGAAAAATTTCTGCGATTATTTCTACTTCCATCTTTATTGCTTCAATTTTATTTCTAGTTACCCGCGGATTAAACTTAGGGGTTGATTTTACTGGAGGAACCTTGATGGAATTGAGTTATCCTCAAGCAGCAAATCTTGAAGAAATCCGTACTACACTTAAAAAAATTGATTTACCAGAAGCACAAGTTCAGAATTTTGGGACAAGTAGTGACGTTCTAATAAGGCTTCCCGTGGTTGAAAATTTATCAATTGCCGATCTATCAGAAAAAATTACATTAACATTAAAAGAATCAGACCCAGNAGTAAAAATTGAAAGGGTTGAGTCGGTTGGCTCCCAAGTGGGTGACGAACTATATGAGGATGGTGCTCTAGCAATTCTCTTTGTTGGCATAGGAATTATGCTTTACTTATGGCTTCGTTTTGAGTGGAGATTTGCTGTGGCAGCAATCGTAGCTAATATGCATGATGTTGTAATTATCTTAGGGTTTTTTGCATTTTTTCAGTGGGAGTTTAANCTGACNGTTCTTGCAGCTGTATTGGCAGTTTTAGGGTACTCTGTAAATGAGTCAGTTGTTGTTTTCGATCGAGTAAGAGAAAATTTTAGAATAATGCGAAAATCTTCAGTTATTGAGGTTGTGGATAATGCAATTACCCGAACTATGTCGAGAACAATAATGACACACCTATCTACTCAAACAGTTGTAATATGTATGTTAATTTTTGGTGGGGAGATTTTACATAATTTTTCAATTGCTTTAACAATAGGAATTTTATTTGGCATCTACTCTTCAATCATGGTGGGTTGCCCTTTAGCAATATGGCTAGGAACAAACCAATCCAACCTTGCGGTTGTTGATGTCAAAGCAGAAAAATAAATAAATTACAGTCTTATGGATTTTAATATAAATTTTCAGCTTGGTCTTTTGACTATCCTTTTAGNGCTTTCTGCATTCTTCGCAATATCTGAAACTAGCCTAATGTCTGTTAATAGATATCGACTTAAGCACCTGAGCAAGCAGGGTAACGTTGGTGCAAAGCTTGCTGTAAAACTATTAAATGAAACAGATAAATTGCTTAGTGTTATTTTACTATGTAATAACTTTGCAAATGCAGCAGCTGCCGCACTTGTAACACTCATTGTTGTTGAATTTTTTGGCACTCAAGAAAGTATCATCTTTGTTGGGACAATCATTACCACATTTATAATTGTTATCTTTAGTGAAATATCCCCAAAAGTCATTGGAGCAGCCCACCCGGAAAAGNTAGCCCCCTTTTGTAGCTTTATACTCTACCCACTGTTGAAGGTTTTTTATCCCATAGTTTTATTTTTGAATTTTTTTGTTTTAGGATTTTTGAAACTCGTAAACATCAAAACAAACTTTAATCAAAAAGACTTGATCAATATGGATGAATTAAAAAGCATAATTAGTGAATCTGGTACATTTATTCCCCAAAAAAATAAATCTATTTTCTTAAATTTAATTGATTTAAATGAAGTCACTATTGATGAGGTTATGATGCCGCATACTAACGTAGAGGCTGTTCATCTTAAACAATCAATTGATGAGATTCTTGAAAAAATCAGCAACTCTAATTATCGACAAATGGTAGTAAAAAATAATGATGAAATTATAGGGGTTATTGATTCAAAAAAATTATTGAAGCTAATTGTTAAAGATAAAAGAGAGCGCATCACGCATGAGGCGCTTAAAAAATTAATAGATCCACCTTATTTTATTCCATCTGGCACAACCATCTATAAACAAATTCAATATTTTCAAGATAACCAAGAAAAAAAAGGGCTTATTGTAAATGAGCATGGAGACTTCTTAGGCTTGGTGTCTTTAGAGGATTTGCTTGAAGAAATAATAGGAGAATTTAATATGGATATACCCTCTAAGCTTTCAAAAATAATAACTGAGAAGGATGGTTGGATTATTGATGGTGCAATTTCAATAAGAGATCTTAATAAAAAATTGAACCTGAAGTTACCTACTAATGGCCCGATTACAATTAGTGGGCTTATCATTGAATTCCTTGAAAATATCCCTGATACAAATACGAGCTTCAAAATGTATGAAACCAAATTTGAAATTATTAATATATATGGACAAACAATCAAGAAAGTAAAAATTTACAAATAATTCCTTATAATAAAGTATGAATACTAAACCCCATCAACTGGAAGAAACAATAGAAAAAAAATCTCAACTAAAACCGAAACTACCAAAAAATTATAAAGTAATACTTCTGAATGATGATTACACTCCNATGGAATTTGTAGTTGATGTTATCCAAAAGGTTTTTAAAAAATCTTANGATGAAGCCACTAAAATTATGCTTCAAATACATACTGAAGGAATTGGTATTTGTGGTACCTATCCGTTGGAGATTGCTGAGACAAAGATGAATCAAGTATTAAATTTATCAAAAGAATCTCAGCACCCCTTGCAATGTATTTTAGAAAAGATATAGTTAAATTATGATTGCACANGAATTAGAAGTAAGTTTACATATGGCTTTTATGGATGCTCGACAGAAGCGTCATGAGTTAATTACTGTTGAACATTTGTTACTTGCTATGCTTGATAACCCGTCAGCCTCAGAGGTGCTTAATTCATGTGGCGCCAACCTTGAGAAGCTCAGAGAGAATATTGCAGGTCATATTGAAGAGCATACGCCAAAAGTTTCTGGAAAAGAGGAAGTTGATACACAACCCACTTTGGGCTTCCAAAGAGTTATACAAAGAGCGATGCTTCATGTTCAATCATCTGGGAAAAAAGAGGTAACTGGAGCCAACGTATTAGTTGCTATTTTTGGCGAGAAGGACTCTCATGCAGTTTATTTCCTCCACCAACAAGGAGTAGCTAGGCTTGATGTAGTTAATTTTATAGCTCATGGTATCGCCAAAACTACGGAAAATAATCAAAAAGAAGCGGCACAAGAAACTCCTGAATCTCAAGCCAAAACAAATAAAGGTTTAGAAACCTATACCGTTAATCTAAATAAACTTGTCAGCGAAGGTAAAATTGATCCCTTAATTGGAAGAGAAACTGAGGTTGAGAGAGTAGTTCAAATCTTATGCAGACGCAGAAAAAACAATCCCCTTCTTGTGGGTGAAGCAGGCGTGGGGAAAACCGCAATTGCTGAAGGTTTAGCGAAAAAAATTGTTGATAAAAGTATTCCTGCTGTCCTAGAAGATATGACTATATATTCACTTGATCTTGGTGCGCTTATTGCTGGTACAAAATACCGAGGAGATTTTGAACAGAGGTTAAAAACAGTTATAAAGCAGCTTGGGGAACAAAAAAATTCTATATTATTTATCGATGAAATTCATACTATTATTGGTGCTGGTTCTGCAAGCGGAGGGACTTTGGATGCGTCAAATATCTTAAAGCCCGCTTTAGCAAGAGGGAATATTAGATGTATTGGAGCTACAACCTATCAAGAGTTTAGATCTGTCTTCGAAAAAGATCATGCTTTAACAAGGCGATTCCAAAAAATAGATATTGAAGAACCCACAATTAAAAATACTATTGAAATTCTTAAGGGCTTGAAATCTCATTTTGAAACTCACCATAGTGTAAAATTTACAAATAATGCGCTGGTCAGCGCCGCAGAATTATCTGCAAAATTTTTAAATGACCGACGCTTGCCTGATAAAGCAATCGACATTATTGACGAAGCAGGTGCAGCCCAAAGAATTTTACCTAAAGCTCAACAAAAGAAGAATATTGGTTCAAAAGAAATCGAAGACGTTATTGCCAAGATTGCTAGAATACCTGCTAAAAATATAAATAAAGATGATAGAAATTCTCTGAAGAACCTTGAAAGAGATTTAAAAGCGGTCATATTTGGTCAAGATAAAGCTATTGAAACACTTTCTAATGCAATAAAAATGTCACGAAGTGGAATTGGTCCAATAGATAGACCTATTGGAAGCTTTTTGTTTAGCGGCCCAACAGGGGTTGGTAAAACTGAGGTTGCAAGACAGCTCGCATATACGTTGGGGATCGAACTAATTAGAATTGACATGAGTGAGTATATGGAGCGTCACTCTGTTTCTAAGCTTATAGGTGCTCCTCCCGGATATGTAGGCTACGACCAAGGGGGCATTCTGACAGAACAAGTCAATAAAAATCCTTATGCCGTTCTTTTGCTTGATGAAATTGAGAAAGCAAACCCTGATATATTTAATATTCTTCTTCAAGTTATGGACAATGGTATTTTAACTGACAGTAATGGCCGTAAAACAGATTTCCGAAATGTTACGATTATTATGACGACCAATGCTGGTGCTGAAGCACTATCAAAATCAAATTTTGGCTTTACTCAAACCAAAGCGAGTGGAGATGAGAATGCTGAGATTATGAAAGTCTTTTCACCGGAATTTAGAAATAGACTTGATGCGACAGTCTCATTTATGTCGCTAGACAATAAGATAATTTTAAAAGTTGTAGATAAATTTTTAATTCAGCTAGAAACACAATTACATGATAAAAAAGTGGATGCTTCATTCACACAAGAATTAAAAAATTATCTTGCAAGGTCTGGTTTTGATGAGCAGATGGGGGCAAGACCTATGGCCAGACTTATCCAGGATACAATAAGAAAAGCACTTGCTGATGAACTTCTTTTTGGTAAATTGACCAACGGTGGTGAAGTTGAAATTGATATTGATGAAAAAGAGAAAATTATTCTTAATATCAAAGAAAATGAGAAGGCCTCTGTTTAGCTATCTGGTTTTTGCATTGATTGGTTAAATAATTCAGAATCACTTATTCTTTCTACCCAATTTTTCAAGCTTTTGTACGNATTGCTTTCAAACCACTTCAAATCTACATTAAAAAATTGTCGTATGAATGGAAAAATTGCAATATCTAAATAACCGAATTTATTTGATAGCAGATATTCTTGTGTTTCTAACTTTTCATTAAGACTTTTTATATAAATCTCACAATCTTTTCTGTATTTTATTTTTAAAGTAATGTCCTTATTACTTGTGTATTTATACAAATCTAATTTATTTTTAAATTCCCCATCATTAGCTTCTATTATTTTTTTAACTAGCCCCTCATCAGCCGGATTTATTTCAATGAGTGTATTTTTTTTTTGCTCTTTTGCCCAGTTCATAATATCTAAACTTTCATCCAAGACCATTTCGTTGTAAATGAAAACTGGGACAGTTCCCTTAGGGCTCAGTTCTAACATTTGCTTAGGTTTGTCTTTTAGTGATATCTCATAAATATCAAAATCTATTTCACAAGNTATCAATGCCATCCTAGCCCTTATGGCANACGGGCATCTACGATAAGAAAATAGAAATGGTCTTTGTTGGCCTTCTCTATCTAATTGCTTTACATAGTTCATCTACAAGCCGGTGCCCTTTAAAAATAAGTCCGGAATAAATTTGAATTAATGACGCCCCATTATTTATCTTTTCTACCCCATCATCTGCCGTCATTATTCCGCCAACGCCGATAATGGGTATCTTCCCATTTAAACTCTTATTAAGATGTTTAATAACATTGGTAGATTTTTTATTTAATGGGCCCCCTGACAACCCTCCCTCCTCATTAATATACTTTGAAGATAAAATTCCTTCTCTTTCAACTGTTGTATTTGTCGCAATAACTCCGTCTACATTATATTTTATAAGTAATTTNGCTATCGAATCTAACTGTTTTTTAGAGTTATCTGGGGAAATCTTAACTACAAATGGTACTAATTTTTTAAATCTCTTATGCAAGATTTTTTGTTCTTTATTCAATGCCTTCAATAGTATTTCAAGATGTTCATTGCCTTGTAACTTACGTAAGTTTTTAGTATTTGGTGATGATACATTTATTGCAATATATCCTGCATAAGGATATGCCTTTCTATAACATATTAAATAATCCTCAACTGCTTTATCATTAGGCGTGTCATAATTTTTCCCTATGTTTATTCCCAATATTCCTTTGAACTTTGCCTTTTTGATATTTTTAATAAATTGATCAATACCAACATTATTAAAACCAAATCTATTTATAATGCCTTCATCTTCAATCAATCTAAACAAGCGAGGTTTTTTATTTCCCGGCTGACTTCTAGGGGTCACTGTTCCTACCTCAATAAACCCAAATCCAAGTTTAGAAAGTGGAATTATATATTCTGCATTTTTATCTAAGCCCGCTGCAAGCCCAACCTTATTTGGAAATCTGAGCCCCATGATGCTCTTTGGTTTAGAGGCTATTACTTTTTTATTTCCTAACAAACCAAAAAAACAGGCAAGCTTCAAACCCCTCATTGATATATGATGGGCTAATTCAGGATTAAGTAAAAATAAAAAGAATCTTGCAAATTTATACATATTTTATTTAAATTTTTTTATGTTGAGATCCATTCTAATCCTAAATCTTGATCTATTACACCAACATTTGAATTATGTTTATCTACTATTTCAAATATCATTTTCTTAACAAGTTCTATTTGATTGTTTTTCTTGCTTAGATGTGCGGCCACTACCCACTTAAGTCCAGAATGATTTACAGAAGATAAAAGCTTCAATGATTCTTTATTCTCAAGATGCCCATACTGCCCATTAATTCTTTTTTTCAGCGAGTCAGGATAATCAGAACTCATAAGCATTTCTTCATCATGATTAAATTCAAGTACAAGTAAATTTATCATCGATAATTTATCTACGACATGCTTTGTAATTTGTCCTAAATCTGTGATGATTGCTAAACTTTTATCCTGATAGTCAAACCTATATTGAAATGGCTCTCTAGCGTCATGAGGGACTGGTATGGGTGATACAGAAATATCATTAATCATAAATGAATCAAAATTACTTATTAGTTCATATTTTATTTTGTACCCATCATTCATTTTTTTACGGCTCATTTGATAAGTACCGTAACTTAGATAAATAGGAATATGAAACTTATTAGCTAAACTAAATGCGCCCTTAATATGATCTTCGTGTTCATGCGTTAGCAATATTGCAGAAATTTGATCTGGCTTTATTTGATAACGCTCTAATCTATCAATTGTTTCTTTGAGACCAAAACCACAATCAATCAATAAAATTGTTTTTTTATTTTTTACAACAAAAGCGTTACCCGAACTGCCGCTACCTAACGAGCAAANCTCCATCATCTTAAATATTCGTAGAGAATATTTAAGATTGACTCTGCCGTTGGNGAATTNTTTTTTGTTCCATCTGAATTTTCAATAAGAACGTATGTCCCATCATCTGACTCATTCAATTTGATAAGATAGCTTTTAGCTTCAGGCTCCTTGTCACATTCATCGCTGAACAAACAATCTAAATCAAATCCGTAACCAGGCCCCTCATTTTTATTTGTTTTACCTATCACACTGGCACCATCAATATTTATCGGCTCATCTTCCTCATTCTTCTTTTTACCTCTTCGTCCCTTATTTCTGATATCCCCATCTTGCGTTTCCTCTTCTGCTACCTGACCATCATCATCACTCCAAAAGTCAATTGAGTCTAGCCAGCCATCTTCCTCTTTAGCTTTTTTATCTGCTTCACCAATATCAAGATCTGTATACGTCACATAATAAAGACCCTTACTTCGATCTCTATCTTCTGTTAAAAATCCTATCATATCTAGTGCAATAGAGACTCTTCTCCATGATCGATCAAAAGGATCATTAAGTTTTATGGAGACACCATTATCATTTTCTATCAACTTTGCTTTAACAATAACCTGAGGTTTTTTAACTTTTTTTTCTGCATCCAAATCTTGCATTCCCAGGAAGACTAATAATCGGCGCATAATTTCAGCATTTACTTCGAAATCTGCTTCTGTAAACTTGACATCACTTGGTATGGAAGGCTTTTTTGGCTCATCATCAGATTTATATTCTTCAATTTTATATATGTTTGTGCTATATGTTCCCTCTCTAACTTTTTCAATTCTTTCCATCGCTTCTAAATCCACACCTTCCATCTTACGATGTGATATGTAAATTTCTGTAGTGTCTTTCTTAGAGCCTTTTTCAAGCCTCGTCCTAAACTTTGTTTTTTCATCTTCCCCAGTAATCGATGCAAGCCATACATCCATAGCTTCACCAATACTTAATTCATCCCCAATATTTTTCGGCGCTGTCCATTCCGTTTCCATCACCCCCAATCTGCGGTTCACCTTTTTCATATTAAACCCTTGCTCATACCAGAAGTCCTCCATGTGAGGCCAAATTTTGTCAGGACTTTTATCTACAACAAGCCATCTCATATTTCCTGATCTAACTAATTTAATACCATCTGGGTCTTTTAAAAGCTCGACCTTTTCTATCTTTTTACTTCTTTGGTTTTCAAAATCTGTGTATGAAGTTGCCTCTCCTGGAACATTGTATGCATCTGAAGTTTCATACTCTGATAAGTCTGGAGGTAATTGAAGTTTTTCTGCTTTTGAGGAATTTACATAATCTGGAGCTGTTACCTCATCAAACTTATCTGTAACAGACTGAAATGAGCAGGAACATAAAATTAAAGCTAAAATTGGCAAGCCAATAAGCTTTTTCATAAAGATGCCTCATACGCAGTTATTAACTTTTGGTGATATTGCTTATCCAAAGAGACTAAAGGTAATCTTATATTTGCATTAATCTTTCCTAGATGACTTAACAACCATTTAACTGGAATAGGGTTTGACTCAATGAACATAGCCTGGTGCAGAAGTTCTAATTTTTTATTTACTACTTTTGCGGCTTCGAATTGTTTGTTTAGCATCTTTTTACAAGCCTCATACATTAAATCCGGACGAATATTTGCTGTGACGGAAATAACGCCGCTACCACCATGGCCCATATAATCTAAAAAAGTTATATCATCTCCGCTGAAAAATAAGAATTCCTTGTGCACACTATTTTTTAAATCATCTAATCTATCAATTTCACCAGTCGCATCTTTTATGCCAATAATATTTCTTAGGGAACTTAAATCTGTGACAGTTTTATTATCAATATCTACCCCCGTACGGCAAGGCACATTATAGAGAATTTGAGGAATTTGGACATTATCGTTTATAGCTTTAAAGTGCTCAAACATGCCTTTTTGGTTTGGTTTATTATAATAGGGGGTTATAAGCAGACAGGCATCAGCTCCAAGCTCTTTTGATTTTTTTGTAAGAAATATTGCTTCTTTAGTTGAATTTGCACCTGACCCCGCTATCACAGGTATTTTACCATTTACATGGCTTACAGCTTCTTTTATAAGGTATGTGTGCTCATCAAAATCAATTGTTGGCGCCTCACCACTTGTTCCAGCCACAACAACGCCATCACTTTTGGATTCTATATGGAAGTCTAAAAGCTTTTTAAAGCTCTCGATGTCCAATGAGCCATCTGTATTCATTGGNGTAACAATGGCTACCATACTTCCTTGAAACATAACTAATTCCAGTTTTATATAAGGCTATATTCTACTTGAAACCTCAATGATTTAAAGTTAAATTATATATAACTATAATGAATAATAAAATAATTATATATTCTTTATAGTTATATAATTTTATTGATATATTGATTGCTTTGAATGTCATATAATTTCAATTATGCTTGAAAACTATCTATTAATAATGGTAAGTACGGTTTTAGTAAATAATATCGTATTAACTAAAATCCTAGGCCTTTGCCCTTTTATGGGCGTATCAAAGAAATTAGAAACCTCAATCAGCATGTCTGCAGCGACTGCTTTTGTTTTAACGATTGGCTCAATGACCAGCTGGGCAATTAATCATTATCTTTTAGAGCCGAATAATTTAGTTTACCTAAGAACACTTACTTTTATTGTTGTAATCGCGGCTGTAGTTCAATTTACTGAAATGCTAATGCAAAAACATTTTCCCGTGCTCTATAAAATGCTAGGTATATTTTTACCCCTTATCACGACAAATTGTGCTGTTCTTGGAATACCCTTATTAAATGCACAAGCAAGCTACGGTTTAGTTGAGTCTGCATTCTTTGGCTTTGGGGGGGCTATTGGGTTTTCATTTGTTTTAATTTTATTTGCCTCAACAAGAGAAAGATTGGAGGGGGCAGATGTCCCTGAAGCTTTTAAAGGAAGTGCAATTGCAATGATTACAGCCGCTTTAATGAGCCTAGCATTTATGGGCTTCATAGGCTTAGACCGATAATGTTAATTGCTATATTAGTCCTTATTTTATTAGCCTTAATCATCGGCTTGGTATTAGGATTCTCTTCGATCAAATTTAAGGTTAAGGGTGATCCAATTGTTGAAAAAATTGATGCCATACTCCCTCAGACACAATGTGGACAGTGCAGTTACCCGGGTTGCAAGCCATATGCGAAAGCAATTGCAAGTGGTGAGGCTGATATCAATCAATGCCCCCCAGGTGGTGAGGATGGGGTTAAAGCATTGGCAGAATTAATGGGGGTGGAATATAAGCCTTTAGATGAATCTCATGGAATTACAAAACCAAAGTCAGTTGCATTTATTGATGAGGATACTTGTATTGGTTGCACTCTTTGTATCCAAGCCTGTCCTGTNGATGCAATTTTAGGTGCCGCAAAACAGATGCATACAATTATTGAAAAGGAATGTACTGGCTGTGAACTTTGCCTCCCTCCTTGTCCAGTCGATTGCATTACAATGGAGGTTATTGAAGAAAATGCCGAAAATTGGAAATGGAAATATCCCGTTTATTCCCTAAGTAAAAAAACCGCAAAGGTCCAGTAGATTGAAAATTATTGAAAATATCTTTAAATTTAATGGTGGAGTCAAAGCTCAAACTAGAAAATCAATTTCTACAAAAGTGGGTATTCAAAAGATCGGGATTCCTAAATATTTAAAAATCCCATTAAGACAACATATTGGCAATCTCCCAAAGCTAAAGGTCAAAGAAGGTGATGTTGTACTTAAAGGACAGCTAATTGCAGAGGCAGATGGTTCAGTATCAGCTGCCATCCATGCCCCAACATCAGGAAAAATTAAAAGTATCGAAAAAATACTTTTGCCACACCCCTCTGGTTTGCCTGATTACGGCGTCATAATTGAGTCTGACATGAAGGATAAGTGGATAAAAAAAATACCTATTAATTGGGCAAAAATTGGCGTTGAAGCGACAATAAAGGCATTACAGAATTCAGGTATTGTCGGTCTTGGTGGGGCAGCATTTCCAAGTCATTTGAAGATGGGCTCAAAAGCAACAAAAATAAATNCGCTGATTGTTAATGCTGCAGAGTGTGAACCATATATCACATGTGATGACATGGTTATGCGTGAGAGAAGTGAAGACCTAATCAACGGTATCGAATTAGTTGAAAGCTTATTAGGCGCTAAAAATACTATCATTGGAATAGAAGATAATAAACCTGAAGCACTTTCTCAGCTCCAATTTCATACAAAATCGCATAAAAATATCAGCATTAAAGTTGTTCCTACAATATATCCAAGTGGAGATGCTAAAAGGTTAATTTTTCTCATCAATGGAATAAAGATTCCTAAAGGAAAAAGATCAAGCGAATATGGTATCCAGATGTTCAATGTTGCAACAATTATTGCAATTTATCGATATATATCTTTTGGTGAGCCTTCGCTATCAAGAATCACGACAATTTCGGGGAATATAACTAAACCACAAAACTATGAGGTGCTTTTTGGCACACCACTAAAGGCATTAATTAATCAATCGGGTGGACAAAAAATTAAAAATGATAATTTTATAATGGGCGGCCCAATGATGGGATTCAANCTACCATCCATTGATGTTCCCGTAACAAAAGCAATGAACTGTGTCCTTGGGGCTGAGCCCGAAATGATTGAAGATAAAAAAGAACCACTTCCATGCATACGTTGTGCCAAATGTGCTGAGGCATGCCCTGTTTCGCTACAACCTCAAGAATTATATTGGTTTTCAAAATCTGACCAATTTGAAAAGGCACAAGAATATAAATTATTTGATTGTATTGAATGTGGTTGCTGTTCTTATGTATGCCCAAGCAATATCCCCTTGGTTCAATTCTACCGCTATGCAAAAAGTGAATTAATTTCTGAATTTAGAGCTCAGGAAGAAGCAGACGTTGCTAGAGAAAGAAATGAGTTCCGCATTATGAGACTAGAGCGAGAAAGGCAAGAAAGAGCTGAAAGAAATGCTAAAAGAAGAGCACAAAGCTCTAAAGAAGAAAAATCTAAACTTATTGATGAAAAAAGAGCGGCAATTTCTGCAGCAATGGATAGAATTAAAGAATATGAAAAGAAAAAATAATGTTTAATCAACAATCTCCATTTATTCAAAAGACATCAAGCGTAACCCAAGTAATGTTGCTGGTAATGCTTGCCTTAATTCCAGGTATTTTAGTGTATGTTTATTATTTTGGATTTGGAGTCCTTTTTAACTTATCAGCTGCGATTATTACTGCATTAGTTTCTGAATTTATTATCCTCAAGATGAGAGGCTTATCGGTTAAAAATTATATTACTGATGGAAGTGCAATTGTTGCAGCGAGCTTACTCGCTATTTCAATCCCATCTATTGCTCCATGGTGGATTATAGTCATCGGCACATTATTTACCATTGTCATAGCAAAACACCTTTACGGTGGTCTCGGATCTAATCTCTTCAACCCTGCAATGGTAGGTTATGCCGCGCTATTAATTTCTTTCCCTGCCATCATGACTAAATGGCCACAACCAATTGAATATCTCTCTATTCATGAACATCTAAATATTTTCTTATACGGACTTAAAGAGAAGGTNGATGGCTTCACAAGCGCCACCCCTCTGGACTTTNTCAAAACACAATTATTTTTAGGAAATAAAGTTATCGATACATCAAGCTATCAATCGTATGCTNATGCAACAAAAATTATTGGCATTGGTTATTTACTCGGTGGCATTTTCCTGTGGTACAAAAAAATTATTACATGGCATTTGCCTATAACTTTTATAATAAGTCTTTTTGTAATTGCTTCAATATTTTGGTTAATAGATCCTATTCAATTTCAAAACCCAATGACCCATATTCTCTCAGGAGGATCCCTACTCTGTGCCTTTTTTATTATTACAGACCCTGTTAGTGGCCCCACCACACCTAAGGGAAAAATAATTTTTGCTCTTGGGGTTGCGGTTTTAGTTTATTTGATAAGAGTCTTTGGTGGCTACCCAGAGGGCATTGCCTTTGCTGTAATCTTTATGAATATCTGTGTTCCTTTGATTGATAAATATAGTCAACCTAAAGTCTTTGGTCATGATTAAATTTTTAAAAAATTATAAAATTATTGCTAAAACGGTATTAGCAATGATCATATTTAGCGTCATTTTTTCATTCATTCTGTCTTTTTTTTACCTTAAGACTGAACCAGTTATTTTAAAAAGTGAAATGGAAGCAAAAAAAAGATTATTGCTTCAAGTGCTGCCTAGCAATATTTATAACAATGATCTAGTCAATAGCTATATTGTCATACCCCCTAACGCTTTACTCAAAAATAAAATTGATTCGAAACTATATCTCGCCAAACAAAATGATAAAACTACAGCAGTAATTATTGAGACAACGGCTCCTGATGGCTATAGCGGAGAAATAAAGTTACTTGTAGGAATTAATAGAAATGGTGAGATTTTAGGTACTAGGGTTATTAAACACCAAGAAACTCCCGGGCTAGGTGATTATATTGATATCAAGAAAGATTCATGGATCACTATTTTTAAGTCTATCTCATTGGACAATACACCTAAAAGGGATTGGGCTGTTAAGAAAGATTATGGTAAATTTGACTATATGGCTGGCGCAACAATAACGCCACGTGCAGTTATAAAAGCAATCTACAACTCCTTAATTTTTTTTAATACACATAAGATTGAGCTAGGGATTAATGTTTAAAGAATCAATTATTAATGGGCTATGGAAACAAAATCCTGGAACTGTTCAGCTTTTGGGTCTTTGTCCAACCTTAGCAATGACTAATACGATCGTGAATGGAGTGAGTTTAGGGATTGCCACAATGTTAGTGATGAGTATTGCTAACACATCAATCGCCCCTATTAGAAAATTTATCCCTGACGAAGTAAGAGTGCCGATCTTTATTTTAGTTATAGCCGCTCTCGTAACCGTTGTTGATTTAAGCATTCACGCTTACGCAGAACCTCTCTACCAAACACTTGGTATTTTTATTCCTCTGATTGTCACAAATTGTATTGTATTAGCACGCGTAGAGTCTTTTGCTTCCAAGAATCCAATTTTGCCCTCTTTCTACGATGGTTTATTTATGGGTTTAGGGTTATGTCTAGTCTTAGCAATTTTAGGTGCGATGCGAGAATTTTTAGGTCAAGGCACCTTATTTTCAGGCTTAAATCTCATTTTTGGCGATACATTTAATAGTAATGGTTTAAGTTTTTTTGATCAATATGAGGGCTTTCTCTTAGCTATCCTTCCACCAGGTGCTTTTCTTGGATTAGCATTCATGATTGCTTTTATGAATTGGGTCAACCAAAAAAATTAACTGATGAATCATGAAAAAAGAAGGGCTATTTTTAGCCTTCTCAAANAAAATACACCAAACCCNACAACCGAGTTGATTTATCACTCCCCATTTGAATTATTAATTTCAGTCATACTCTCTGCACAAACAACAGATATAGCAGTTAATAAGGCTACAAAAAAATTATTTGAGATTGCAAATACCCCCTTATCTTTAAGTAATTTAAGTATTGATAAAATAGAAGGGCTAATTAATTCAATTGGTCTTTATAAAAATAAAGCAAGAAATATTCAATTGACAAGTGCCATATTACTAGAAAAATTTAATGCAAAAGTACCCGCTAATCGAAATGATCTTGAAAGTCTTCCAGGGGTAGGACGAAAAACAGCAAATGTTATTTTAAATACCCTATTTAATGAACCCGTTATTGCAGTTGATACCCATATTTTTAGGTTAGCCAATAGAATTAACATCGCGCCGGCCAAAACGCCACTCGCGGTTGAAAAAAGACTAACAAAATTAACACCTAATGAGTTTTTAAATGATGCTCATCATCTCTTAATTCTGCATGGAAGGTACGTTTGCAAATCAATTGCCCCGCAATGTGGCGAATGTGTAATATCAAGCCTATGTGAATACAAAAAGAAAATGCCTTAAAATAAAGATTCAGCTCTTTGATTTAGATTTTGCATAATCTCCTGTCTCTCTTTTTCTGTCTTCAGTGCCCAATTTGAAATTTCATCCAGGGTTCTAAAGCATCCCCTGCACATGTCTTCGTTGTTATATTGACAGACACCAATGCATGGTGTGCTAAATTGATCAGTGTCACTCATTACTTTAGAGCCCCATGACAATGTTTATATTTCTTATTACTTCCACATGGGCAAAGTTCATTTCTTCCCACTTTCCTCATTTGTTGGTCATCTTTTTTCTTATTCACCTGAGCATTTTTCACCTGCTCTGAATTTTTTTGGTCAATTACTGATGCATCTTTTTCATTTTTTACCTGTACAAGCATTAAAACACGGGTGGTTTCATATTTTATGGACTCAAGGAGTGCTTCAAATAATGCAAATGCCTCTTTTTTAAATTCTTGCTTTGGGTCTTTTTGTCCGTATGCTCTTAAACCAATTCCCTGCCTCAGTTGGTCCAGACTAGAAAGATGTGATCGCCACTGATGATCAATAATTTGAAGCATTGCTGATCTTTCAAAGTGATGCATGGCTTCGACACCCGCTAACTTTTCTTTTTCAGCATAAATTTTATCAGCTGTCTCAGCAGTCCGCTTCACAACCTGATCTATAGCAAGGTTAGGTTCTTTTTTAAGCCAAGTCTTAATATCAACTTTTAGGTTGTACTCTCCTTGTAATTTGCTTTCCAGTGCTGGTAAATCCCACTGCTCTTCAATGCTTTCCGGTGGCATATAATCATAAATTGTTTGGGTGATCACATCCTCTCTAATTCTTGAAACAGTATCTCTCATACTGGTGCTATCTAAAACGTCATTCCTTTGTTCATAGATTACTTTTCTTTGATTGCTAGGCACGTCATCAAACTCTAATAACTGTTTGCGTATGTCAAAATTTCTAGCCTCGACTTTTCTTTGAGCCCCTTCAATCGATTTGTTTACCCAAGGGTGTTCAATTGCCTCGCCCTTTGGCATTTTTAATTTTTCCATGATTGATGAAACTCGATCTGATGCAAATATCCTCAGAAGTGAATCTTCAAGTGAAAGATAAAAAGAACTAGAGCCTGGGTCACCTTGCCTACCCGATCTTCCTCTCAATTGATTATCTACTCTTCGTGATTCATGACGCTCTGTCCCGATAATATGCAAGCCACCCGCATCAATAACTTTCTTATGACTGATATCCCATGCAGTCTTAATTGCTTTAATTTTTTTATCTTGCTGTGCCTTATTTAGCTTTACATTATTTTTTATCTTTTCAATTTCTGGTTCAGCATTGCCGCCTAATACAATGTCTGTTCCTCGACCCGCCATATTTGTTGCGATGGTAATCATTCCAGGCTGTCCTGCTTGAACAATAATGTTTGCTTCTTTTTCATGCTGTTTTGCATTCAACACTTGATGTTTTAATTTTGACTTATTTAATAACTTTGAAACTAACTCTGAGTTTTCGATTGATGTTGTACCCACCAAAACAGGTTGGGATCTTTTCGCGCACTCTTTTATATCTTCCAATACAGCAAAATATCTCTCTTCAGAGGTGCGGTAAATTTTATCTATTTTATCTTTTCTAATGGTTGGTAAGTGAGGTGGAATCACCACTGTCTCAAGCCCATAGATGGAATTAAACTCCTCAGCTTCCGTGTCTGCCGTACCTGTCATCCCACAGAGCTTTGTGTACATCCTAAAATAATTTTGAAAAGTAATTCCNGCTAATGTTTGATTCTCTTTTTGAATGGCAACCTTTTCTTTTGCCTCTATTGCTTGATGCAGCCCATCTCCCCATCNCCGCCCTGGCATCATCCTACCAGTAAATTCATCAACAATTGTTACCGCTCCATCAGCAACAACATAATCCTTATCTTTAATAAACAAATAATGCGCTCTTAGAGAAGAGTTAATATGATGAAGCAAATTAATATTGGCTGCATCATATAGGTTAGAATCTTTTTCTAAGATTCCCACCTTAACGAGTATTTTTTCAATATTAATGTGCCCGTCATCTGATAATATTGCTTGATTTGATTTTTCATCAAGCCAAAAGTCACCTTTACTGTCAGGTTTGTCCTGTTTTTTTAATTGCGGAATGATGGCATCAATTTTTTTATATAAATCAATATTATCTTCTGCTTGCCCTGAAATAATCAAAGGCGTCCTTGCTTCGTCAATTAAAATAGAATCAACTTCATCAACAACAGCAAAATTCAATGGCCTTTGCACTCTTTCTGATGCCGCGTACACCATATTATCGCGCAAATAATCAAACCCAAACTCATTGTTTGTTCCGTAAGTGATGTCTGACTCATAGGCTTCTTTCTTTACATCAGGAGAAATCCTCGAAAGATTAATTCCAACAGTTAGACCTAAGAAGTTATAAAGCTTACCCATCCATTCGGCATCACGTTTCGCCAAATAATCATTGACGGTAACAACATGAACCCCTTTACCCGAAAGTGCATTTAAATAAACAGGGAGGGTTGCGACAAGTGTTTTTCCCTCTCCTGTTCGCATTTCAGAAATTTTATTATCATTTAAAACCATGCCACCTATTAATTGCTCATCAAAATGCCTCATGCCTAACGACCTTACGCTTGCCTCTCGCACATGGGCAAATGCTTCAATAAGCATGCTTTCAAGNGATTCGCCTTTTTTGATGCGCTCTTTAAATTCCTCTGTCTTAACCTTNAAGTCAGCATCCTTTAACTTCTTAACCTCATCTTCGAGCGCATTAATCTTTGTAACTAATTTTTTATAGTTACCAATTAATCGATTATTTCTTGTTCCAAAAATACTACCTAATAAATTTTTCAGCATAATTTTCTTATTTTTATTTTTATTTTTTTAAATATTGCCTAGGGTCTAGCGCCCTACCATGCAATCTAATTTCATAGTGTAAATGAGGGCCTGTTGAACGTCCTGTATTACCAACCAATGCAACCACCTGATTTTTTTCGATGATATCGCCTTTTTTAACTAAAATTTTTGAGCAATGCGCGTACCTTGTTTCAAGCCCATCGCCATGTTTAATTTTTAAAAAATTCCCATAACTTTTATCTTTCGCAACCATGGTTACCATCCCAGCTCCCGTTGATTTAATCTCTTCTCCTTGGGCAGCACTAAAGTCTAAGCCAGCATGAAAGGCGCGAATACCTAAAAAAGGATCCCGTCTCCAACCAAAACTAGATGAGTTAAAAGGAACCTCTACCGGATAAAGAGTTGGTAAGGTTTCTTTTAATACAGAATGCTTTAAAAGTAGAGCTTCTTTCTTATTATAAAAAATCTCTCTTTTTTCAACTTTTTCAAGTAAATGAGTAAGGACTTTATGGATATCACCCAAGCTTAAATTATCATTTACAAAAGGACCGCCTACATTCTTATCTTTTTTTTCCTTCAATTTAGGTAGCTTATCCTTACCCAAGATTTGACCCTTCATAATCTCTTGAATTCTCTCTGACTGCGCATCAAGCTGAATTATACGCGCGTTTAGTTCCCCAATCTGGCTTATATAAAGATCTACTTCTTGGTTTGTGGGGGCTACTTTTATTTCTTGCTCCAATNCCAATGGAGCGATCGACATTTCATCTTTATTTTCTTGAGTATTAAATATGATGTATGCGCATATAAAACCAATAGAAAAGATTATCGATACCAATACAATCAATGAATAAAAACTTAAGCTTTTTGGTTTTCTGGCATTCTTGTTAAGAAATAATATTTTCATCTAAAATTTGTTAGTTATTCTATTATTAAAATAATGTAGCATTATAGTATGGAACCCATAAAAAAGTTGCTACATGGTCAAAATTTTTCTGAATTTAACACAAAGAAAGAAGAGCTCGAGTCTCTACAAAAAGTGCTTTCAGATAGCTTAGAGAAAAAATTCAAAGGGAGGGTTCTTGCAAAAAACATACTTAATGATGTTTTTTTTGTTGAGGCGATGAATAGCGCTGTCGCATCGCAATTAAAAATGACTGACTCACAGCTCATAGAGAAAATTAACGACACACACCAGATAGAAACCAAAATTAAGAAAATAAAAATTAATGTGGCCATCCAGCACCTATCCAACCCAAAAAGAAATATAAGAAATATTCCTGCCTCAGCTAATGAGTCACTCAGGCATTTAAAAGCGGAGATGAGTGATTCACCATTAAAAAATATTATTAATGGCTTATTTAAACCAAAAAAATAAATAGTTACTCATGGCCGAGATTATTATCTTTATTTTTTCAGGTGTGACTATTGGTATCGCAGCAGGTTTATTTGGTTTGGGAGGTGGCCTGATAATCGTCCCGGTTGTGACCTATTGTCTAGTTTATTTTTCTGGCACCCCCTTTAATGAAGCAATCATTATTGGAGTCAGCACCTCTCTGGCCTCTATAATTATAACTGGTGCGATGGCTGCGTATGNACACACCAAAAATCATAATGTAGATTATTCGGTCGTAAAAAGATTTATCCCNGGTTTAATTATGGGCTCTGTCGCAGTAGGATTTTTTNTTAAAAATATTCCGGGTGATTTTTTAAAACATNTTTTTATTTTGTATGCCTTTTTTATTGCTTTCAAACTAATAAAGCATCAGAAAATTTTTAAACAAAGCACACTGCCCAATCGATGGCTTTCAAATACAATTAGTTTTCTTTTTTCTATCATCTCAGGCATTGTTGGGATTGGTGGGGCAACACTATTTGTGCCCTTTTTTATTAAGAATAATATAGCCCCCAAGCTTGCTATTGGAACATCTAGTGTTTTGGGTTTTTTTATTGGGCTTTGCGCATCAATTGCAATTTATATTGGCTACCTATCTTCAGGATTAAATAACCAAATTACATTTGGGTTTGTCTACATTCCAGCTATTTTATTTTTAACATTCCCAAGCCTTATCTTCATCAAGCTTTCTGCTGGCTGGCTATTAAAATTAGATGATCTATTAATTAAAAAGTTATTTAGCTTGTTATTAATAACAATAGGGATCTTAATGCTATTTAATTAAAAACCCATCTTTAAGTTATTTTTTTGATTGAACCTTCTGTGAAAACAGTTATAATTACGCATTATTTTTTTCAAGTCTTATACAAGACTTGAATTTTAAAAAACTCACGGAGGAAATATGTCACTAGTCGATTACCCAGTAATTAATATAGCTATAGGTGCAGCAGTACTTGCNGTTATCTATGGTTTGNTTATGTCCAAATGGATTATCAACCTACCTGCAGGCAATGCAAAAATGAAGGCAATTGCAGGCGCGATTCAAGATGGTGCAGCTGCCTACTTAACAAGGCAATATAAAACAATAGGTATTGTTGGCATTATATTAGCAGCACTTATTTATTACTTTATTGATTGTAATACTGCGATTGGTTTTGTCATTGGGGCTGTGTTATCTGGCTTATGTGGCTTTATCGGCATGAATGTTTCTGTGCGTGCAAATGTAAGAACTGCACAGGCAGCTACAAAAGGCTTGCCTCAAGCATTTGATGTTGCTTTTAAAGGTGGTGCTATCACTGGTATGTTGGTAGTGGGTCTTGGTTTATTAGGTGTGGCTGGCTTTTATCTATACCTAGGAGGTGAAACACTTACAACCTCTGAAGCCTTAAATCCTTTAATTGGTTTAGCTTTTGGATCATCACTCATTTCCATCTTTGCCCGTTTAGGTGGTGGTATTTTCACTAAGGGTGCTGATGTTGGTGCTGATTTAGTCGGTAAGGTTGAAGCAGGGATCCCTGAAGATGACCCAAGAAACCCAGCTGTGATTGCTGATAACGTAGGTGATAATGTGGGTGATTGTGCTGGGATGGCAGCTGATTTATTTGAGACATACGCAGTGACAATTATTGCGACAATGGTGTTGGGTGCTCTGATGGTATCTAACATCAATGGCGTGCTCTATCCTTTAATGCTAGGTGCGGTTTCAATCATAGCTTCGATTATTGGATGTATTTTTGTAAAAGCTAACAAGAAAATGACCAATGTAATGCCAGCACTTTATAGAGGTCTAGCAGTTGCAGGTGTTCTTTCAGCGATTGCATTTTATTATGTCAGCGTTCAAATGTTCCCACAGGGCATCGAAATTAATGATCAAACTTTTTCAGCGACTGCGTTATTTGGTTCAGCAGCGGTTGGATTAGTTTTAACTGCATTACTTGTACTTATTACAGAGTATTACACAGGTACTGAGTATAAACCTGTTCAGCATGTTGCTAAAGCATCTGAAACAGGGCATGCGACAAATATTATCGCGGGTATTGGTATCTCAATGAAATCAACTGCATTACCAGTGATTTCAGTTTGTGCAGCTATCTTTACTTCGTATGAGCTTGCAGGACTTTACGGTGTTGCGATTGCAGCAACGTCTATGTTAAGCATGGCAGGAATTATTGTGGCACTTGATGCTTACGGGCCTATTACAGATAATGCAGGTGGTATTGCTGAAATGGCAGGCCTTCCTCAAAAAGTGCGTGACATTACTGATCCATTAGATGCGGTGGGTAATACAACGAAGGCTGTAACAAAAGGTTATGCGATTGGTTCAGCAGGCCTTGCTGCTCTTGTACTTTTTGCAGACTACACACACAAGCTAGAACACTACAACATCATGACAAACTTTGATTTAAGTGAGCCGATGGTGATTATTGGTTTATTTATTGGTGGTCTAATTCCTTTCTTGTTTGCAGCGATGGCGATGGAAGCTGTTGGGCGTGCGGCGGCATCAGTTGTTGAAGAAGTAAGGCGTCAATTTAAAACGATCAAAGGCATCATGACAGGTAAGGGAAAACCAGATTATGCTAAAGCAGTTGATTTATTAACAGCTTCAGCAATTAAAGAAATGGTTATTCCTTCAATCCTACCCGTTGCTGTCCCCGTTATCGTCGGTATCTATTTGGGACCACAAGCTTTAGGTGGCTTACTAATGGGAACGATTGTGACCGGTTTATTTGTTGCGATTTCAATGTGTACAGGTGGTGGTGCATGGGACAATGCGAAGAAATACATCGAAGATGGTCATCATGGCGGTAAGGGCTCAGAGGCACATAAAGCATCTGTTACTGGTGATACTGTAGGTGACCCATACAAAGATACAGCAGGCCCTGCGATTAACCCTTTGATTAAAATTATTAACATCGTTGCACTACTCATCGTGCCGATTTTATAATCACCTCAAAACCTTAAAAAAACCTGTCTTTTTAGGCAGGTTTTTTTTCGCCCTAAATTACTACTCTACTTTGACAATAAACTTATGTTTTATATTTGAAAGGCCGGCAATTTCAAACTAAGCAATTGAGTTATTAATTATCATATTGTTGAAGCTTGTTAAACTTAATTACTTCATTAAGTCTTTTTGCGTAGTCCCCATCTCCTAATGTGGAATAATCTGACAATCCTTCCGTGAGTTTGAGTGAATCCATTTTATTAAGCTTTGACAATTCTTCTGAGCGGAGCCTTCTTAATTTCTTATAGCTATCACCAGAATTTAGGTTTCGGTAATATGATTGAATGCTATCGAATATGGATGAAAATTTAGCAACCTCCACTTTTTCATCTCCGCGGGCTCTTATACCACATGACTTTGAAAAACAATGTTGCCCAAAGAGATTGTTGCCCACAACCGCAAACCTAGAAGACCCCCAAGCTGACTCTAAACTTGCTTGAGCTAGAATTAAACTATCTGGAAAAATATTGACCTTTTCTTTTAAATCCTGCAATTGCTGAGCAAGTGATATGTCCTCTTTTACCCTATAATAACTCAGCAACTCAGATAACTTTTTCTTTCCTATTGCGATCGAAATTTTATTAATTTTAATTTTTTTTTGGAGCTTTAGTACAAATTTTCTGTCTGCGTTTATTTCTTCATTGACTCTATCAATTAAAGGGCTGACATAGTTAATGAATGCTTTTTTTCTCTCAGGTCCCGCAGCATATTTTTTAAAATCTGGCTTTTCCTCAGCATATGCATTTAAAAAAGAAACCTTTAACATAAGAAAAATCATTGACCAAAAAAGGGTAATTCTTACCTGACGCATTTTTATTCCTTATAAAATAACTTTTTCGCCTGTTAACCTTTCAAAGATATCTAAATACTTTTGGCTGGTTTTTTGAATAATATTTTCTGGAAGCGTTGGGGGGGGTGGTGCCTTATCCCAATCCTGACTTTCTAACCAATCCCGAATAAATTGTTTATCAAAGCTATGTGGTGAGGTACCAACCTGATAGTTTTTCTCTGACCAAAACCTTGAGGAATCTGGTGTGAGAACTTCATCCATTAAATATAATTCACCAGTATCATCGGTACCAAATTCAAATTTTGTATCAGCAATCATAATGCCTTTCTTAATTGCGGTATCGTAAGCCTTCTTGTAAATCTCAAGACTAATTTTTGAAATTTGGTTAGTCAGATCATCTCCAATGAGTTTAATGCATTCTGAAATTGAAATATTCTCATCATGATCCCCGACAGCTGCCTTATTGGATGGCGTAAAAATTGCTTGAGGTAATCTACTGGCAAGTTTTAGTCCTGATGGTAAATTAATATGGCATACAGATTTATCTCTCTGATACTCCTTCCAACCACTGCCTACCACATACCCCCTTACAATTGCTTCAATAGGAACAGGTGTTAATTTTTTTACCACGACGGCTCGGTGCTTTACTCTTATAGCCTCTTCCTGTGAAATAAAGTTTTTAACATCTTCATCTATCAGATGGTTTGGCACAATACTTTCAATCTGCTTAAACCAAAAATTTGCCATTTGGGTTAACACTTTCCCTTTATAGGGTATAGCTTCATCCATAATGACATCAAATGCAGAGATTCTATCTGTTGTCACAATCAACATTTTGTCTTGATTAATATCATAAATATCTCTTACCTTACCTTGGTGAAGTAAAGGTAGAGATTGAATATCTAATTCTGATTTATTACTCAATTGTTGATTTCTTCTCTAAAATCTCAATAGCGGGTAAGGTTTTACCTTCTACGAATTCTAAAAATGCGCCCCCTGCAGTTGAAATATAAGATATGTTNTTTAACATACCAAATTTTTCTAAAGCAGCAATTGTATCGCCNCCCCCAGCCAAAGAAAATGCTATTGAATTTGAAATTGAATGAGCAAGCATTTCAGTTCCCTTTGAGAATTGGTCAAACTCAAAAACACCAATTGGTCCATTCCATAAAATGGTTTGTGATTGCTTAATGGTATCTGAAATCCCTCTCATTGTTTCAGGACCTAAATCAAAAATCATATCAGTCGGTTCTAAATCATTAATATTTTTTTTAACTGCCATCTCATTTTCATTAAATTCTTTACCACATATGACATCCGTGACCAACGGTAACGAAGCTCCTCTAGACTCAAGTTTTTGAATAATTTTTTTTGCAGAGTCAATAAAATCATTTTCGTGAAGTGAGTTTCCGATATTAAAGCCTTGTGCTTTCAGAAAGGTATTTGCAATCCCTCCCCCCAAAATTAGCTGATCAACCTTATCTGATAAGCTATCTAAAATTGAAAGTTTTGTAGATACTTTACTGCCTCCGACAATAGCCACCATGGGTGCTTTAGAATTAGTCATTACCTTTTGAAGCGCCTCAAGCTCACTAGAAAAAAGCTTTCCGGCGCAAGCTTCATCACAAAATTGGGCAACTCCATAAGTCGATGCTTGTTTTCTATGCGCAGTACCAAAGGCATCCATAACAAAGATGTCAGCGAGCGCTGCATATTTTTTTGCTAAAGATTCATCATTACTTGCTTCACCCAAATTAAAACGACAATTCTCCAATACTACCAACTCCCCTGATTCCACATTGAATGTTTGAGTTGTCCAGTCCCTAATGAAATTTATTTTTTTGTTTAAGTGATTTTCTATGAATTTTACAACAGGGGCTAGTGAAAATTCTTGGTCATATTCACCTTCCTTTGGTCTACCCAAATGTGAGGTAACCATCACCTTTGCACCTGCATTAAGACAATAAATTATTGTAGGTAATGATGCTTCAATTCTATTGGTTGATGAAATCTTTCCCGACTTGATAGGCACATTTAAATCAGCACGAATAAAAACTCTTTTATTTTTTAAATCAAAATCTTGAAGTTGATTCATTTTGAAAAAATTACTTTGCATTCATCATTGCGATGGCGGTATCTAACATCCGGCAACTAAATCCCCATTCATTATCGTACCAACCAAAAACCTTTACTAACTCTCCATCAGGGCTTACTTTAGTTAACGTTGAATCAAAATAACATGAAGCAGATGTATGATTAAAATCTACTGAAACCAGTTGCTCATCGTTATAAACTAAAATTCCTTTTAATTTCTCTTCGGATGCCGCTCTCATCATTTCATTTACCTCTTCTTTAGAGGTTCTAGTTTCTGTTATTATTGTAAGGTCAACTAGCGAAACATTATTCGTAGGGACTCGAACTGCAATGCCGTCCAACTTACCCTTTAATTCTGGAATCACTAACCCAACTGCTGAGGCCGCACCTGTTTTTGTCGGAATCATGGAGCCTGCTGCTGCTCTGGCTCGCCTTATATCTTTGTGCATATTGTCTAATAAGGACTGATCATTAGTGTATGAATGAATGGTATTCATAAGTCCTGACTTAATGCCAAGGTTATCCTGAATAACCTTAACCAAGGGCGCCAGCCCATTTGTCGTGCAGGATGCATTAGATACAAATACATCACTAGACTTCAATATTTCATGGTTAACACCATAAACGACTGTGGCATCGATATCAGATTCTCCAGGTGCAGAAATCAAAACTTTTTTCGCACCTTGCTCTATATGAAATTCACTTGATTTTTTACCACGAAAAGCACCCGTACATTCCAAAACAACATCTACATCCAGTTCTTTCCATGGAAGATCCTTTGGATCTCTGGTATTAAGATACTTTATTCTTTGTCCATTAATAATAAAAAAATCATCTTGGGTCTGAATTTCAGCATCAAATTTTCCGTGAGCTGTGTCGTACTTAAGTAAATGAGCATGGCTTTGAATATCACCCCTGCTGCAATTAACAGCAACTATATTGATATCTTTTATATTTTGCTCAAAGATAGCTCTTAAAACTAATCTACCTATCCTTCCAAATCCAGAAATAGCCAAATTTACTGACACATTAATCCCCTAATTTAAATAAATAAGGGTAGCTTTAAAGCTACCCTTATAAAAGTTAGATTGTATTACAGAACTGATTTTGCTGTCTTAACAACATTGTCGACAGTGAAACCAAAATGTTCAAATACAACTTTACCTGGAGCTGACTCACCGTATGTATCTATTCCGACACATGCACCATCAAGTCCAACATACTTTCTCCAGTAGTCTGTCACACCAGCCTCAACCGATATTCGTTTTACGCCTGGTGTTAGTACAGTATCTTTATATGCCTGATCTTGTCTGTCAAAAGCCTGAGTACATGCCATAGATACAACTCTTGCATGTATTCCTTCATCTTTTAGTTGTGCTTGAGCTCCTATTGCAAGATCAACCTCAGAGCCTGTTGCAATAATAATAACTTGAGCGTCACCATCACAATCAGACAACACATAACCGCCTTTTTTAATATCTGCTATCTGCTCAGGCGTTCTTGAATGAAAGCCCATGCCCTGCCTACTTAAGACTAAACTGGTTGGATTTTCTCCACTTTCAACAGCTGAAACCCAGGCTGTAGCTGTTTCTGTTGCATCACAAGGACGCCAAACTTCCATTCTTGGAATGAATCTTAATCCAGAAGTGGTTTCAATTGGTTGGTGCGTAGGTCCGTCTTCTCCCTGACCAATAGAGTCGTGAGTTAGAACATAAACTACACGCTGTTTCATCAGGGCTGACATTCTCATGCCGTTCCTCATATAGTCTGAAAACATATGGAAGGTGCCACCGAAAGGTAACAAACCACCATGTAATGCGATGCCATTCATGATTGCTGACATACCAAACTCTCTTACACCGTAAGAAATATAATTGCCTGGTTTTTTACCATTCACATGCTCAAAACTTGGGCAACTTGTTAAATTTGAGCCTGTCAGGTCAGCAGAGCCGCCTACAAATTCAGGTAAAATTGGCGCAAGCGCAGTAATTACATTTTGCGATGCCTTTCGAGTTGCAACCTTCTCCGCGGCATTATTTGCATCATTGATTATTGCCTCGGATTGTTTTTTCCAGTCGGCAGGTAACTCATTTGACATTCTTCTTTTAAATTCAGCTGCTAAATCTGGGAATTCTTTTGCATAAGCATCAAACTTAGCATTCCATTCTTTTTCTCTAGCATCTCCTTTATCCTTTTGATTCCATCCATCATAAACATCTTGAGGTATGACAAATGGATCATGCTCCCAACCAATTTCTTTTCTTACTAAAGNAACTTCCTCGTCACCCAAAGCTGCGCCGTGACAATCATGTGATCCTGATTTGTTAGGTGAGCCTTTACCAATAATTGTCTTACAACAAATAATTGTTGGTTTATCAGTTACTTTTTTCGCCTCTTTAACTGCTTTATCTATGGCATCTGGGTCATGACCATCTACGTCTCTGATAGCATGCCACCCATATGACTCAAAACGTCCNGCAGTGTCATCTGTATACCAACCTTCAATGTGCCCATCAATTGAAATGCCATTATCATCCCAAAATGCTATTAATTTACCAAGGCCCCACGTTCCTGCAAGGGCACATGTTTCATGTGACACNCCTTCCATTAAACATCCATCACCTAGGAAAGTATATGTGTAATGATCAACAATCTCATGCCCAGATTTATTAAACTGATTAGCTAGAAGCTTCTCAGCCATTGCGAAACCTACTGCATTACTAATGCCTTGACCTAATGGACCAGTTGTCGTTTCAATCCCAGGGGCATAACCATATTCTGGATGGCCAGCACAAGACGAGTGAAGCTGTCTAAAATTCTCAATCTCTTTCATTGGAAGGTCATAACCAGTTAAATGAAGAAGTGAGTAGATCAACATTGAACCATGGCCATTAGACAAAATAAAACGGTCACGATTTGCCCAGTCAGGGTTATTCGGATTATGGCTAAGATGGTGATTCCACAGAACCTCCCCAATTTCTGCCATGCCCATTGGTGCGCCTGGATGACCTGAACTTGCCTTTTGAACTGCATCCATCGATAAAGCGCGAATAGCGTTTGCTAAATCTTGTCTTGTTGCCATACTTCCTCCCAAAATTAAAATGATTGCATTTTTTTCTCAATGCATTTTTTTTGATACTGTTAACCCNAAATTATCAACTAAACTAAGGTCACAATCAAGTTATCTATGTGTTAAATATTTTCTTCTTTCCATTTAATTGAACAACCGATACTAGCTTGTTGCTGTGTTGGTCCTTGTTGAGAAGNAGATATTANCTTCATTGCCTCAAACAAATCTCTTCTATTATTAGGGCCAGCCTTTTCTCTTCCTGTTGAATCAAATCGACCCCTATACTGCAACTCTAATTTTGAATTGAAGCCAAAAAAGTCTGGAGTGCAGATTGCATCATATTTTTTTGCTATTTCTTGTGTTTCATCATAAACATATGGAAAATCAAAATGATTCTCTTCAGACAGTATCCTCATATTTTCAAAAGAATCATCTGGATAATTAATGACATCATTGCTTGATATGGCAATAGTATTAATACCGCACTTCTTTAATTCATGAATATCAGAAACAAGACGTGACATAATCGCCTTTACATAAGGGCAATGATTACAAATAAACATAACAACCAAACCGTTTTTACCCTTAATTTTTTCTAGGTTCCAGTATTCATTATCGACCCCCAACAACTGGAAATCTTTTGCAATCCATCCAAAATTACAAATTGGTGTCTTTAGGCTAACCAAAAATCTTCTCCGTTATGTATTATATGAAAGTATATGCATAGATTTTACCATTCAAATCCACTCGAAATAAGACAGATCATTATTTTAGATGAGTTTGCTAGTCACCATGCGCTTAAGGTAATGCGACTCAAAATAAATGCTCAACTCATTTTATTTAATGGTGATGGTTATGAATATATAGCTCATATAATCAGCATTAACAAAAAAAATATAGAAGTTGAAATTTTATCAAAAGAAAAAAACCCAAATGAATCACCTATTAATATAAATTTATTTCAATCAATATCTTCAAATGAAAAAATGGATATAGTGATCCAAAAAGCAACTGAATTAGGCGTGAGCCATATCCAACCTATCTTTAGTACAAGAAGCTCTATAAAGCTGAGTCATGATAGAGCAAAGAAAAAATTATTGCATTGGAGCCACGTTGTTATATCTGCTTGTGAACAATCCGGAAGATCTAGACTGCCGACCATTAAAGCTCCAATGTCACTAGATCAAATTACAAAAGAAATTAAAATATCAAAGCATTCACTTAATTTAGTTCTTCATCCCCACTCTCACAAAAAATCAAAAAATCTACCGAATAATCATACTGGAGATATCAATATTTTTATTGGTCCTGAGGGAGGCTTTACTGAAGATGAAATTTCACTTCTCAATCAAAAGAATTTTATCAATGTTCAATTGGGCCCTAGAATTTTAAGGACAGAAACAGCTCCTTTAGCAATAATTGCAATTTTACAATATAAATATGGTGATTTTGCATAAAATTAGGTAATTTTGGTATAATTAAATATTATTAATTAAATTTAATTTGCAAAAAATGCAAAATAATATCGGTAGTGTCATCAGAAGCAAGCGCAAAGAGAATGGTTTGACATTAGACACGTTAGCCAAAAAGTTGCAAATCAGCGTGAGCAATCTATCAAGAATAGAAACAGGAGGGCTGAAGGTATCAGCAAACCTGATAAATCAATTGGTTGAAATTTTTAAGGTATCCCCTCAATTTTTTTTCAATCAATCATCTACAGGTAATTTGGATCCTTCGCCNCAAGATTATTTTANAAAGAATTTTAGGTTATCGGCTAAATATATTAATCAGTTTAATCAAAATGTGTTTGTGATTGCAATTAGTGGGCATGTATTTAACGAGGATCAATTTGAAAATATTGCTCAAGATATTAATCTTCTTCACTCACTCAATATTAAGATTATTTTAGTTTATGGTGCCAGACCACAAGTAGAAGAAATTTTAATAAAAAATAAAATTCCCATTAAGCTCAATAAAAATATGCGTGTTACCAGTCAATCTGCACTTAAACATGCCATTGAAGTTGTTGGTGCCATGAAGATTAAAATTGAAGCCACATTATCAACAATTAAGACTGATTCAGTATCTTTGTCTGAGGGGATGCAACTCTCTAGTGGAAATTTTCTTACAGCAATGCCTGTTGGAGTTATTGACGGCATCGACATGGAGGCTACAGGAAAAATTCGAAGGGTCGATGTAAGCGCCATAGAGAATAAATTAAATCATCATGAAATAGTTATTGTGTCACCAATTGGTTACTCGCCCATAGGGCAAATATTTAATTTATCTTATGAGCAAACTGCGGCTAATATTGCTACTGCTATTAATGCAGATAAACTTATTTACTATGTAAATGCAAATGGCATCCTCAATGAAAGAGGTGAATTAATTCCAGAATTGACTTCGGAGAAAGCACAAAAACTAATTTCACATATTGAAGAAAAGTCTTCGCCCAAAATTGCGCCTAATTTATCTTATGATGATTTTAATATTCTAAAAAGCAGTTTATTTGCTATAAAAAATAGAATAAAAAAAGTTCATTTAATAAACAGATATATTGATGGATCAATTATCGAGGAGCTTTTTACTGAAAAGGGATCCGGCACTATTTTTACAGAATTTTCTTTAGAAAATTTTAGGAAAGCAACAGAGGGCGACATAAAAGATATTTACAGAATTTTATCCCCCTTAGAAAAAAGAAAAATACTTATAGATAGGGATCTATCTCAAATAAAAGAAACCATTGACCATTTTCATATTATTGAACATGATAAAAAATTTATTGGGTGTGTGTCTCTTCATCAATTTGAAGAAGCGTTAGAGCTGGCAAGCTTCTCCATTGAGCCAAAATATCAAAACCAAGGATTTGGCAAGAAACTCCTAAAATTTTGTGAGCAGGAGGCTATTAAACTAAAATATAATAAAATTTTTATTTTAACAACACAATCAGAGCATTGGTTTGCTGAAAATGGGTTTAAAGAAGAGCTAAAAGAATTGATGCCAAAAATTAAGAAAGAAACATATCAATCTGAACGAAATTCGAAATACTTGACAAAAAAGCTATAAAATAATGCTTAAATTTAACGATTAATTAAGATTTAATAAACATGACACCAAACGAAAAAGCAAAAATTTTAAGTGAGGCCTTGCCTTACATTAAAAAGTTTACCAAAAAAATCATGGTGATTAAGTATGGTGGGAATGCCATGGTGGATGAAAAGTTAAAGCATTCTTTTGCCAAGGATGTAGTGCTTTTAAAATTGGTTGGAATGAATCCTATTATCGTTCATGGGGGTGGTCCACAAATTAATCAAAGTTTAGACGCCATTGGTAAAAAAGGTAAATTTNATAATGGNATGAGGGTCACTGATAAACAGACGATGGATGTTGTTTATGATGTTTTAAACTCTATAAATCTAGAGATTGTGAAGTTAATTAAAGAAAGTGGAGGAGAAGCATCTAGTCTTTCACATAAAAAATCACTTGGTTTCATAAAATCAAAGAAATTGATCATCCATGACACTGTATTGGGGCAAAATAAAGTTGATCTAGGATACGTTGGAGAAATAGAGAGCATCGATAAAAAATTTATAGACGATTTCATTGCAAACAAATCAATACCAGTTATTGCACCTATTGGGCTTGGGGATGAAGGTCAGATTTATAATATTAACGCTGATGTTGTTGCAGGAAAAATTGCTGAAATAACAAGTAGTGAAAAGTTAGTTCTTATGACGAATACAAAAGGTGTTCTAGACAAAAATAAAAAATTAATTACTGGTTTAGTCGCTGATGAGATAGATAGTCTTATCAAATCTGGAATTCTCTCTGGTGGAATGCTTCCTAAAATTCAGTCTGCCGTTCACGCTGCCAAAAGTAAAGTAAATAGCGTTCATATAATTGATGGNAGGGTTGAGCATGCTTTACTTCTTGAAATTCTAACTGACCAAGGCGTTGGTACACTAATTAAATCACACTAGATGGCCACCACTTGGATCTTTGATCTTGATAACACCTTGCATGATGCAAAATCAAAAATTTTTCCACTGGTAAATCTAAAGATGAATGAATATATATCATCATATTTAGACATGAGTATTGAGGATGCAAACAGTTTAAGGCAGAGCTATTGGATTAAATATGGCGCAACACTAAAGGGACTGATAAAGCATCATAATATTAATCCCGTAGATTTTTTAGCCATTACCCACGATTTGCAAGATTTTAATANNCTTGTCTTCCCTGAAAATAATTTAAAAGAAACAATAACTAAAATTGAAGGACGAAAAATTATTTATACTAATGCACCAAAGGCCTATACCCATAAAATCCTTAAGCATTCAAATGTATATGAAATATTCGATGAAATTTTTACTATAGAAGATTCAGATTTTATACCCAAACCCAATCAAGACATGATGAAATTTTTTTTAGACAAATATGATATTAAAGATGGTTTTTTTATTGATGATATAAAAGAAAACCTTAAGACAGCAAAAAATTCAGGTCTGTCTACTGTCTGGATTACTAATGAAAAAATTCACCCATCATACATAGATAAAAAAATAGAAAGAATTAGTGATTTATTAATCAGCTAATTTTTTTAAAACCTGAAGTCTCTCTTCATAAATGAGTTTTTTAATCTCGCTACCAGGCATAGCAGAATTATATCCCTTCTTTGTCTGGCTTAAAGCATCAGTTATGGAATTTAATAATTGTGTAATATTTTTTAATAATTTAGATCTGATTTTTATAAAATTTTCTTGTTGCTTTGAATCGGAGTAATTCAATAAATCAGATTTTTCTGATCCATTACTGGCGATATTAAGAACCATTAAGATATTCAGTATTTCAAAAGTAATTATGGGTCTCCTAAAAAAATCTAGGCGATACAAACAATCAAGTTTTTCTTTAGGATTTAAGCTTAGAAAATTATCAAGGCTATCTTTTTCTTCCTTAATATTTTCATAAACTTTTTTTTGTGCATTTGAAAGTTTTAGATGGCTTAATACATTCCCTTCATCTTCCTTTCTATATTTAACCCCCCCCTCAAGAAAATTTTTTGAAAAAAATGGTACGAGTAAAATCAATAGTATTTTGAATTCATCTGACACGACTACAATGTTTTTTTCAATCACGAGCCCCAGTGAAACAAAGTTACTATTCATTTTTTGATCATAATTTATTCCTGAAAAAATTTCATTTAATGCCCCACATTCAGTCAAATAATAAAACATTTTGCTTGGGTATTTTCCAACTAGCCCCTTCTTAATTTCCTCTATTACTCTTTCTACTGCTAATGATTTCAACTCTCCACTAAGTACCATTTTTTTTAGTAAATTCAGTGTATCTTTATGAATTACAAATTTTTTATCTAGCGTAGCAAATCTAGCTGCTCTTAATACCCTTAGGGGGTCTTCTACAAATGCACTACTAACATGTCGAATAATTCTTTTATCTATATCAATCTGCCCCTTATAAGGGTCGTAAATTTTTCCATCTTCATCTTGTGCAATGGCATTAATTGTAAGATCTCTTCTCTTTAGATCTTCCTCTAAGCTAATTTCTGGGGATGCATAAAATTTAAATCCATGATAACCAACTCCGATCTTTTTTTCAGTCCTGGCAAGTGCATACTCATCTTTAGTTTTGGGGTGAATAAATACAGGAAAGTCTTTACCAATAGGTTTGAATCCTTTTTGTATCATTTGCTCTGGAGTGCTGCCAACAACTACATAATCTTTATCTTTCACAGGAAGATTTAATAATTTATTTCTTAAAGCACCGCCTACTAGATATATTTTCATAAACTATTTACTACTTTTTTATTAAGATTAAGGTGGGAAAATGAATGCTTGAGAAATATTTTATATTGATATAAAACATCAGAATAAGATATTAATTTTGCATTGGAGTAAACTTTCAGATGATTAGCCTTCATTTTATTTCTCGTAAAGACTTTAATCTTATTTTTTTCTTTGCTAGCTGGCCAATTAATTCTGTACCAGTAAACCTAGAACCACCAAAGATTAATGTAGTTTGCATTAATTAGGTATGAATAATTCTAAATAGAAAATATATCAATAGGATAATGACACTAGCATAAATCACATAATTCAATATTAAACGAATTAATTGAAGGTATTTCTTATCTCTCGTAATAATAAAATAAATGGCCAAAACAATAATTCCAATTAAAATCAGAATGCCTGCTAATCTAATAAAAATATTCATAATTACGTAATATAATTTGACGCTTCAAATTCTATTTTTGAATCAAGATATTGTTTTGCTAAGTGCGCTGTATCATCATTTTCTAAATCTAATGTTACAATTTCCCATGTATCTGGATTTTCAGCTAACTTTCTAATCAATTTATTGTTAAGATCATGTCCAGATTTAAATGCAGTAAATTTGCCTAATAAAGGCTTACCAAGCATAAACAAATCTCCCATTGCATCAAGAATTTTGTGCCTTACAAACTCATCTTTATATCTTAATCCATCTTTATTAATAATATTATATTCATCAACCACAATTGCATTATCCAGAGAGCCGCCTCTAGCTAAGCCATTTGATCTTAGCGCCTCAACCTCCTGCATAAACCCAAATGTTCTAGCTCTACTAATATCTTGCACATAAGAGTCTTGAAAAAAATCAATATTTACATGACTATTTTCAGTTTTAAAAACTGGGTGAGGAAAGTCTATTGTAAAATCTATAATAAAACCTTGGTGTGGTTCAAAAATAGCAAATTTATCATCTTCTCGAACTTCAGTAGTTTTCTTAATTCGAATAAATTCTTTTGGAGCACGCTGATCAACAATACCAGCTGACTTAATTAAGTGGATGAACGTAATAGCACTACCATCCATTATGGGTATTTCAGAGCCTGAAACCTCAACTGTAATATTATCAATCCCTGAAGCGCAAAGTGCTGACATTAAGTGCTCAACAGTCGCTATTTGGAAATCTTTATTGCCAATCGTTGAACACAATCTCGTGTCAAGCACTATCGTTGGATTCACCTTTACCTGAAACTCTTTATTTTGGTTGGTTTTTTTAAAAATAATTCCTTGGCCTTCTGATCCAGGCTTCAATGTTAATTTAACCTTCTCTCCGGAATGAAGGCCCACACCAACCTCACTTATTTCATTTTTAATCGTTTTTTGAAAAATCATTTTCTTTATTCCTTGATCTTAAAAATGATGGAGTATCATATTCGCTATCATCTTCTAAGCTTGATATACCAACACCTTCTCCATGATTTTCTTCAAATACATTTAACCCATCACCGCCTTCAGTTGAAAAGTTAATCTCCTCAATTACATTTGTTGAGTCAAGTACATTTGGTTCTATGTCACCTGTTTTAGATGGCTCATATGCATTTGCAGGGACCGATAAGCCTGTTGCAACCATAGTGACTCTTAGATGGTTATTTAAGGACTCGTCAATAACACTTCCAACAATAATTGAAGCATTTTCTGCTGCATATTTCTTTATGTGATCCATAACCTCAAAATACTCTCGCATTTTAAAGTCCTTACTTGCAGAAATATTCACAAGAATACCTTTTGCATTGTTTAAATTAACTTCTTCTAATAATGGGCATGAAACAGCTTCTTTTGCTGCCGATATTGCTCTATCAGGTCCTTCAGAAAACCCTGAGCCAATGACTGCCACCCCCATTTCACTCATAACTGTTTTAACATCTGAAAAATCTACATTAATTAAACCTGGATTATTAATAATTTCAGCAATGCCTTCTACAGCACTATTTAAAACATTGTTTGCAGCTCCNAATGCATCTACAAAAGTAACNTCATCGCCCAAGACTCCCATCAGTTTCTCATTTGGAATCACTATTAATGAATCGACATAATTTACCAATTCACTGATTCCTTCTTTTGCAATTTGGGTCCTTCGACCCTCAAAGTCAAATGGCTTTGTAACAACAGCTACGGTCAATATTCCTAACTCTTTTGCCGTTTGAGCAATGATTGGAGTTGCTCCCGTACCTGTCCCCCCTCCCATACCTGCGGTAATAAAAAGCATATCAGCACCTTGAATAGCTTGGACTATCTTCTCTTTGTCATCTATCGCAGCTTGCTTTCCTGTATCTGGTCGCGAACCAGCGCCTAAACCTTTTGTTAAACTATCTCCAATTTGAATAATGGTATTAGCCTGACTTTTTTTTAAAGCTTGAAGATCTGTATTAATGCATATAAATTCAACGCCCNGTACATTTTTTTCAATCATAAAGTCAACAGCATTTCCTCCACAACCCCCAACGCCAACCACTTTTATCAATGCTTTTTGACCTTTTTCATCTACCATTTCAAACATAAATCACCCTTATTTTTTGAAATTATTAAAAATTCCCTTGAAACCATAGTTTCATTTTTTTCAGTATATTAGTTATTGTATTCCCATCCAAATGCAAATTAACATCTTTATCTTTATCTTCTTTCCCCATTTTAAGGAGGCCAACACCTGTTGCATATCTTGGATTTTCAATGACCTCTAATAAGCCATCAATATCTCTTGGTAGGCCTAACCTCACCGGAGCTTCAAAAATAGATTCNGCTAAATCAGTTGCACCATTTAACATGGATGAACCACCAGTAATTACAATACCNGAAGAGATTACATCGATGGTCTTACTTCTTATCAATTCATTTTTAATTAAGTCAAAAAGCTCTTCCATTCTTGGCTGAATAACTTGAGATAGGGAAAGTGTAGTAATTTTTTTTGGTTCTCTGCCATCAACTAAAGGAATTTCAATAAGTTCATTAGCAGAAGCCATATTGGTCATCGCTGAACCATGGTTGATTTTAATATCCTCTGCAGATTGATTCGGGGTTCTGAAAGCGACTGATATGTCATTGGTGACTTGATCGCCTGCTATCGGAATGACTACTGTATGTTGGATTTGTCCATTCTTAATAACAGCAATATCTGTTGTACCCCCGCCTATATCGATAAGACAAACACCTAGATCTCTTTCATCCTTCGTAAGCACCGCTTCAGCGGAGGCTAATGGCTGTAAAACTAGCTCCGTCACATCTAAGCCACATCGCTTAATACATTTAATAATATTTTGGGCTGCTGCAACTGCTCCTGTAATAATATGGACTTTTACCTCAAGCTTCATTCCACTCATTCCAATAGGTTCAATTATGTCATGTTGCTGATCAACAACATATTCTTGTGTAAGAATATGCAATACTTGTTGGTCTGGAGGTAATGTTATAGCTTGAGCTGTTTCAATAACCCTATCAATATCCATTTGAGAAACTTCAGAATCTTTTATTTTGACCATTCCATGTGAATTTAAACTTTTGATATGGCTGCCTGCTATCCCTGTATAAACATCCTTTATCTTACAGTCAGCCATTAATTCAGCTTCCTCAACAGCCCTTTGAATTGCTTGCATAGTACTTTCTATATTTACAACAACCCCTTTTTTTAACCCTTTTGAAATATGTTGTCCTAGCCCAATAATCTTAAGAACTCCATCTGGAAGTAACTCAGCTACAATAACTACAATTTTTGATGTCCCAATATCAAGGGCAACAATAAGGTCATTTTCATCTTTATTTTTAATCATAAGATTGTGCTATTCAAAGTATTATCTTTATTTTTCTTTTTGGTTTTTCTGACTGAGAATCCGTCTCTGTAACGCATATCAACATAATCAATTTCACTTTTTAATTCTGCCAATACAAATTGATAGTTTTCAATAAACCTTTTAACTTTGGTGGTTACGTTTCTCTTACCCAAAACCACCCTTATAAAGTTATTTGTTTTAATTTCCCATGAAAGTCTCTCAGAAAGTTTAATTATACTGATATGTATTAATTCTTTATCTAAAATTTTATTAATTTCTCTAAATTTAATAGTTATTTCTTTCACAAAATCCTCTGGCCCCATAAAAATGGGTAAATTATCTTCTGTTGAAGCAGTAAATATTTCACCTTTATCGTTGACAAGCCCCTTCCCATCCCATCTTGCAATTGGTTTNTGTTCTTCAATAATAACTTCTAATTGATCTGGCCATTTTCTCCTTAAATCTACATCCCTAACCCAAGGTAACTGTTTAAATGCTTTTCTAGCTTCGTATAAATTAATATTAAAAAAATTACCTTGAACGTATTCATTTGAAATTAAATTAATTTGGTCTCTATCTATATGTTGATATTCTCCTTTTATTAAAATTTCATTGATTGGGAGATTGGCATACTTAAAAATATGGTTTGCTATAAAAACAATGCATATAAAAATTAAAACAAAAACTACGTATGTAATTCTTTTTATTATGGATAAAGAATTAATCACAAGTCTCATCCAATATATCTAATACCAAATCGTCAAATTTTTTTCCTATAGTTTTGGCAGACATAGGCATCAGGCTATGATCAGTGAATCCAGGAATGGTATTCACTTCAATAAAAAATAAATTTTTCCTACCATCAACCATAAAATCAACTCGGCCATAACCTTTACAGCCTAGAGAAAAAAATGCATCAAGTGATTTTTGCTGAATTGTTTTGACAAAGTCTTCAGGTAAATTTGCTGGACAAATAAATTCTGTATCCTGACGATTATATTTTGCATCAAAATTATAAAATTTTGTTTTGGGTTTTATTTCTATTATGGGAAGCGGGGAATTATTTAGAATTGGAATTGCATATTCACTCCCATTTATATAGGCCTCAGCGATTATTGTTGAATCTATTTCTACTGCCAAATTAAATGCTTCTTTAAAATCTTTGTTATTTTTTACAATACTTACCCCCAAACTTGAACCTGATGAGGCCGGTTTTAGAATAAAAGCATCGCCTAAGTATTTTCTTATAATTNAATAATCATCTAAAGAATTAACCAGCATAAATAATGGGGTTGGCACGTTATCTTTAACCCATTGTTTTTTTGTTAAATACTTATTCATGCAAAGTGAAGAGGCAATTGCTCCATTTCCTGTATATGGAACCTTTAAATCATCCAAATATTTTTGTATTTTACCGTCTTCGCCATCTTTCCCATGAAGGCAAATAAAAACTCTATCAAATAATTTTAATTGCTGTAGATTTTCAGTTTTTGGATCAATGCCAATTGCATCAACGCCATTCCTCTTAAGAGACTTTAGAACAGATTGACCACTATTAATTGAAATCTCTCTTTCGTTTGAGGTACCTCCTAACAGAACAGCAACCTTGCCAAAATTATTTTTATTCATCAAAGATCCCCAATTATTTCAACCTCTGGTATCAATTTAATTTTTTTTTCTTTGAAAACAATTTCTTTTACATAATTTATTAAATCTTCAATATCTTTTGCTTTTGCAGATCCAAGATTAATAATAAAATTTGCATGTTTTTCTGAAATTTTGGCATCGCCAATCTTAAATCCTTTTAAACCACACTCTTCTATTAGTTTTGCTGCATGATTCTTTTCTGGGTTTTTAAATGTTGAGCCTGCTGAAGGCCAATTCAATGGCTGCGTGCTTTTTCTATGAACTAATAATTTCCTTATATCTTCTTCAGCTTCTTCTTTTTTACCTTTTGGAAAAGAAAACCATGCACCAACAAAATTTTCTTGTTCGTATTTCTTTACAATTTGCCTATATCCTACGTTAAATTCATTCACGTCTCGCTCAATCAACTCCCCTTTGGAGCTTATCATTTTTACTTTTTTAACATAGCCCCATATTTCTGATCCATAACAACCAGCATTCATTGCCAAAGCACCGCCAATTGTCCCAGGGATGCCTGATAAGAATGCTGAGTCAGAATACCCATCTTTAGCTACCAATTTAGAGAATTTAGAACAACTTAGCCCAGCCTCAGAATAAAATAATTCCCCCTCCTTAGAAAATTTATTCAACCCTTTGTGCATTACAATAGCAGTCCCTTTTATGCCATTATCTCTTACTAATATATTTGATCCTAACCCAATAAATTTTATCGGCCGTTGCACCTTCTCATTTTGAATTAACCGGGATAGAAAGTTAATGTCAGAACATATAACAAAATTTTCTGCGGCGCCTCCTACTTTCCAACTATTAAACTTTGTTAAGCTCACATTTTTATATACTTTATTTTTTTCCATCTTAGTCGCTTATAAATGACCTTACAAAGTTCGAAATATTTCCCGCCCCCATAATAAGAACTATTGAATTATTATTAACTTTGTTAAAAATAATTCTTTCTGCTGCTGAAAAGCTCGTAAGATATGTAGCTTTTTTTGTTTTTAATTTTTTAATTATATTCTTTGATGATATTTGATTAATTTTTAGTTCTCCCGCGGAATAAATATCAAACAAGAAAACTTGATTAGGTAGCTGAAGGACTCTGATTAATTCATCATAACAATCCCTTGTCCGAGAATATCGATGGGGTTGAAAAACTAAATTTATTTCCTTCCTAGGGTAAGCTTTTTTTGTTGCTTTAATTACCGCTTCTAATTCTGTTGGATGATGNCCATAATCATCAATAACCGTTATATTTTTTTGGTTCTTACTAATATTTTNGTATACCTCATACCTTCTTCCAACACCTTCAAATTTAGTTAATGCATTTTTAATGGCCTTTATTGAAACTTGGTACTCAAGTGCAATTGCAATTGCTGCAAGTGTGTTTCTTACAAAGTGAACTCCTGGGAAGTTTATTGACACTGTAAATATTTTTTTGGAATATTTTTTATCAACCACTCTAAATTTAACTTTTCTGCCCTCATGAGCAATGTCTATTGCCCTAATTTGAGCTTCTTTTGAAGTTCCGTAGGTAACTATAGGCCTTAAAATTTTTGGGATAACAGACTTTAAATTTTTATCATCAATACATAAAAAAATGTTTTCGTAAAATGGTGCTTGATGAATAAAATCAACATATGTTTGCTTCAATCTTTCAAAGTCTCCCTGATAGTTTTCAAGGTGATCTCTGTCTATATTTGTTACCACTGTATTAATTGGATTTAAATGAAGAAATGATGCATCTGATTCATCAGCCTCAACAACCATTACATTGCTCTTGCCAAGCTTTGCATTCTTCAGCATCGAATTTAATTTCCCCCCAATAACATAGGTAGGATCAATTTTAGCTTCAGTTAATATCGAGGCTATAAGGCTTGTTGTTGTTGTTTTTCCATGTGTTCCAGCAACTGCAATACCTTTTTTAAAGCGCATTAGCTCAGATAACATTTCAGCTCTCGAGATTATAGGTATTTTATTTTTTTTTGCTTCTATTATTTCTGGATTATTTCTTGGAATTGCATTTGAGAATACTACCGTATCAACTTTTTTTACATTACTTTTGTCATGTTGAGAATAAATTTTTATGCCTAACTTTTTCAGTGAATTTATTGAGTCAGAAGTTGTTAGGTCAGATCCACTAACGATAAAGCCTAATGTTTTCATTACTTCCGCAATCCCGCTCATCCCCGATCCGCCAATACCTATAAAGTGTATTTTTTTAATTTTATTTTTCATTTAATAAGAGAGGTACATGCTTTAAGAATTTCATTGCATGAATCATACCTTTGGAGTTGTTTTGCATTCATTGCCATATTCTTACATTTTTTCCTATCTAGTTTAGTTAAGAAATCCATCAATTTTTTCTCTAAATCCTTTTCTCTAATAATATAAGCGGCACCTACATCCTCAAGGATTTTAGCATTAAAATATTGATGGTCATCAACGGCAAATGGGTATGGGATTAAAATGCTGGCTGTTCCTGATTGAATCATTTCTGAAACAGTTAAGGCCCCTGATCTCGCAATCACAATATCTGCCCAGCTATATTTCTTATCCATATCAAAAATATACTTTTTGACCTCCACTTTAAACTTGGCATTCTTATAAGCTTGATCTAATAAATCAAACATATTTTCACCGGATTGGTGGATGACTGATATTTTATTTTTTTCATTTATTTTTTTAAAAACAGGTGGTAGATGTTGATTAAAAACTTTAGCACCCAAACTGCCGCCAAAAACTAAAACCCTAAGAGGTCCTTTTCTATTTAAAAACCTTTTTTTGGGGCCACTTATTTTCTGAACCTCCTTTCTTATTGGGTTACCTATTATTTGTGAACCTTTCAAACTATTTGTGAAAGCTGAATAATTTATATCAGAAATATAGGATAAAACCTTGTTTGTTAACCCAGGAATTGCATTTTGCTCATGTACGATAAGCTTTATATTAAGAACTTTTGCAGCCAATGCTGCAGGAACAGAAACATAACCTCCCATTACAATTAATAATTTTGCCTTTGAAAGCCATAATGCTTTTATTGCTTGAATTGTTGATATCATCAATATGAAGGGTAACTTAATCATTTTTATCAATCCCTTATTCCGCACACCAGAAATTGACAAGGGGGTGAATTGAAATTTTGTTTTATTTATTAATTTATTTTCCATGCCTTTTGGGGTTCCTAGCCATGAAATTTTATATCCATTCTTTTGTAAATATTCAGCAATAGCAATTCCTGGATTAATATGTCCTCCTGTCCCAGCTGCCGCAATCATAATATTTACTTTTTTAATAAAATTGTCCTCGCATATTTCTTCTATTTTCAAAGTCAATTTTTAAAACAATAGCAATTGCAATCATATTCATCAAAATGCCTGTTCCACCATATGACAAAAGAGGCAAGGTTAAACCTTTTGTTGGGAAAAGCCCTAAATTTACACCCATGTTTATTATGCCTTGTATTCCAAACCATAAGCCAATACCTTGTGCCATTAATGCTGAAAAAGGTTTCTTATTTTGTATGGACTCTTTAGCAATTCCAAACATCCTAACAACCAAAAATGCAAATAAAATTATTATTATTGAGACTCCCAATAAACCAAATTCCTCGCCTATCACTGCTAAAATAAAATCAGTATGCGCCTCAGGTAAATATTGTAATTTTTCAACACTTGCTCCTAGTCCCGAACCAAAAAATTCCCCCCTACCGAATGCCATCAATGAATGAGTTAATTGATAACTATTACCTAGTGGATCATCCCAAGGGTCTAAAAATCCAATAATCCTTTCAAACCTATATGGCTCCAATTTAATAAGATAATAGATAATAACTGGTGCAAAAAACAATAAACTAAAAAATATTTTATATGTGAGCCCTCCTAAAAATAATAGCCCCATCGCTATAACTGTAATTACCGTAAATGCTCCAAAATCAGGCTCTAGAAGAAGTAGAAATCCTGTAAGTACAATTATTCCTAACATGGGAAGAAAGCCCTTAACAATTGTTCTCATTTGTTTAGATTTTCTTAAGACGTAATCTGAGGCGTACATTACAGTAAAAAGCTTTACAAGCTCTGATGGTTGAAAGTTAATGATAATTAATGATATCCATCTTTTACTACCATTTACTTCTTTACCAATACCAGGAATCAGCACTAAAACTAGTAAAATTAATCCAAATATAAATAAAATTGGAGCTATTTTTTGCCAAAAATATATAGGAACTAAAAAAGCAACATACCCAAGAATAAAACCTATCAATATATATATTGATTGTCTCATTAAGTAATGGTAACTATTAAAATTAAGTGCTTTACTACTTGCAGCTATATCAACTGATGAGGAGTAGACCATAACAAGCCCAGACCCTAGCAGGAGAAGTGCCGCCCATACTAAATTGTAATCATATATTGGTAAATTATAATTTGTTTGGGCTGAGAATATTTTCATTATCTTAGGGCATGAACTATTTTCTTAAAATGTTCACCGCGATCAATATAATTTTTATACATATCATGGCTCGAACAAGCTGGAGATAACAAAATGATATCTCCCGAATGAGCATGATTAAATGCTTCAGATACAGCATGGTTCAAATCATTACACATAGAGATTTTTAATTTGCTTAGATTTTTAAATAATTTTTTAAAAATTAAGGCGTCTTTCCCAATAAGCAACAGCTGAGAAACATTTTTTGTTACATATTTTTTTAATGGTTCCATGGATAATTTTTTACTATCGCCACCCACAATTAAAAAGATATTTTTATTTTTTAAAAATTCTAAAGCCGCCACTGTTGATGCAGCATTGGTTGCTTTAGAATCGTTATAAAATTTGATGCCATCAATATCTCTTACCCACTCAAGACGATGTGGTACACCTTTAAAACTCATTATTGCATCTTGGTATTTTATAAAAGATAAGTCCAAACATCTAAATGCTGCAAAAGCCGCTGCGATATTTAATTCATTGTGCATACCTATTAAATTTGAATCATCAATATTTACCTCAAAACCTTTATTATCAACAATAAATTTACTATTTTTAATGGATTGAACAATATACTCTCGTTTAGATATTTCATTTGGAATCTGCGTTTCGATATTTTTATCTTCTTCATGCTTGAATGTGATATCGGCAAACCTTTGAGGTAATATTTTTAGTAAATTACTATTAACAACTTGCCTAATACTTGATTTTAATAAGGTTATTTTTGATTGTAAGTAATCATCCATATTGTCATGCATATCCAAATGATCTTCTGTGAAATTTAAAAAAATACCCACATCAATTTTTCTTCCTGGAAGTCCATTTTTGTTAAAAGGATTTAATTGAAAACTTGATACCTCAAGCACTAAAACATCTATATCCTCTAGGTCATTAATTAAATCTAGAGGAGGAATGCCAAGATTTCCCAGTGCTTTAGTTTTGTATCCAGCTTTTAACAATAAATGCTCTAAAAATAAGCAGGTAGTTGTCTTGCCATTCGTTCCAGTAACACCAATAACTTTTAAATTGCTTGAGCTACAAGACAAATGTTCCAAGAATAAAGATATATCATTAATAATGTTTAATTCATGGCCAAATTTTTTTACCTCTTTAGGATTTACTCCGGGACTTAAAAATATATGTGATTTTCCATTTAAAAATTCAAATTTTATATCGCCTGTAAAAAAATCTTCAATATCTAAATTTTTTAATAAGCCCTTTTGTTCTTTTATTGATTTATTCTTGTCGTATACACTAACTTTAAATAATTTTTTTTTAAATTCTATTTGCTTTGTTAAATAATTGATGCCAGACAAGCCAGATTTACCAAGACCTACAACAAGAATATGTTTAATTTTTTTAAGAGCACAATCTTTTGAAGATTTTTTAGTGTTCATTAACGAATCTTGAGGCTTGCTAATCCAATAAGAACAAGCATCATCGTTATGATCCAGAATCTTACAACAACTTGTGTTTCTTTCCAGCCCTTTTTTTCAAAATGATGATGCAATGGAGCCATCATGAAAATTCTTCTTCCTTTTCCATATTTTTTCTTTGTATATCTAAAATATGAAACTTGAAGCATGACCGAAATTGTCTCTACTACAAAAACACCCGCCATAATTAATAAAACCAATTCTTGCCTTACAATCACTGCTATCGTCCCCATTGCCGCTCCAATAGACAATGAACCAAGATCCCCCATAAAAACTTCTGCCGGGTATGCATTAAACCAAAGAAAACCAAGGCCTGCTCCAGCAAGCGCTGCAGAATAGATAACCAATTCACCAGCACCATTTATATAAGGTATATCAAGATAATCAGAAAAAATGATATTGCCTCCTAAATATGCAAAACCACCCAAAGCGCTTATGATCATAACAGCCGGCATAATTGCTAAGCCATCTAATCCATCCGTTAGATTGACGGCATTACTACTTCCTACCACCACTAAGTATGTCAAAATTGTAAAACCAAAAAATCCCAACGGTATAGTTAAGTCTTTAAAGAAAGGAATTAAAAGGGAGGTTTCTTGAATAGAACTTGCATTTAAAAAAAGATATATAGCAATGCTTATAGCGATAATCGACTGTAAGAAATATTTAGTTAATGCAGGCATTCCATCAGAATTTTTTTGCCTTATTTTACTTAAGTCATCAACTAGACCAATCATACCAAAGGCAGTTGTAACAAAAATNATAAGCCATATATATTTATTCGAAAGATCTGCCCAGAGCAAAGTTGATATTAAAATTGATATTAAAATTAACCCCCCTCCCATTGTAGGTGTTCCCATTTTTTCTATATGTGTAGTGGGTCCATTCGCCCTAACATATTGACCAAAACTATACTCCCCTAGTTTTTTTATATACCAACCCCCAAAAATAAATGAAATTAATAGTGCTGTAATTACTGACAAAACTGCACGAAGAGAAAGATAACTGAAAACATTCATCATCGAGTAATCATTAGATAGCCATTTAAAAAATTCGTATAACATAATTTTATTCTCTCAAATTCATTTAATTACTTTTTTAACCACTTCTTCCATCTTCATTGACCTTGAACCTTTGATCAAGACTGTTGAGCCTTTCATGCAAGAATATAAATATTCAACAAGCTCGTCCTTACTTTTAAACCAAACATTATTTCCGCCTAGCAACTTAATCAGCTCTTTTGAGTGCTTTCCTATTCCTAAAATTATGTCTATTTTAGTCTCTTTAATGCTTCTGCAAAGCTCTTGGTGATAAATTAATGAGTTTTCTCCGAGTTCGGCCATATCTCCAATTACTAGAATTTTTTTCCCTTTAAACTCATTAAGAACATCAATAGCTACTCGGAAAGAAGATGGGTTAGCATTGTATGTGTCATCTATTATGGTTGATTTTTCCATTCCATCTTTTAGCTCAAGTCGACCTGGAACGGTATTTACATTTTCTATGCCTTTTTTAATTTTTGTATAATGAATTTTTAACTGGAATGCGCACGCCACTGCAGCTAAAATATTTAAAATATTGTTGTGCCCTAACAATTTAGATTTGATTTCAAAAGCATAAGCAGGGGTTTTAATAAGAATTTTTTTCTCATTTAAAATTTCACAAGTGATATCTGCCTCTTCATTCATNCCAAAAGATAATACTTTTACATTTTTTAGATCTTTTATTAAAAATTCAAAATAATCACTATCTTTTGGAAGTATTGCGACTCCATTATTCTGTAGATTCCTTAAAATATCTTTTTTTTCGTTTGCAATCGCCTTTCTATTTTGAAAATTTTCAATATGTGCTTCGCCTATATTAGTTATTACAGCTAAGTTTGGTGGTGCAATCTTCGCCAATGAATTAATCTCATTTGGATGATTCATCCCCATTTCGAGTGTTATATGGCTATGGACAGAATTCAATTTAAAGATTGTTAATGGAAGTCCAATCTCATTATTAAAATTACCTTGGGTTGCCAGAGCTTGTTTCTCCCCAAAGTTTGAAACTAAAATTGAGTTAATTATTTCTTTCGTTGTTGTTTTACCATTACTTCCAGTAATGCCAATAACAAATGGATCATATTTATTTAATATCATAGAGGCAATATCACCTAATGATTTTGTTGTATCACTTACTAATATGGTATTTTTAGCTTTTTTGTCTTTTTCTGAAATTACTGCTGCTATTGCTCCATTTGCAAATGCCTCATTGATAAAGTCGTGACCGTCAAAATTCAACCCCTTTATTGCAATGAATAAGTCATTTTTTTTTATTTCTTTTGAGTTAATACCAATTGCTTCGAATTTCCTTTTTAAAAATTCTTTATCTAAGGGGTTTTTACCTGAGGTTGCTTGATAAACTTCTTGGATTGATAAATTAATTTTTTAACTCCCTTTCCTTTAAAAANNCTTCAATAACTTTCTTGTCAGAAAAATAAATTCTTTTCTCTCCTATTTCTTGATAATCTTCATGCCCCTTTCCCGCTACAACCACTAGATCGTCTTTTTCTGCGCATGTAATTGCCTTACATATAGCTTCTTTTCTATCTATAATTTCCATTGGTTTATGATTAAAGTATTTACTTATATCTTTGATAATTTCTAGAGGATTTTCATCTCTTGGATTATCGGTTGTGATTATGCAATTATCAGCTAATTGCTCTGCAATTTCAGCCATGGCTTTCCTTTTTCCCTTATCTCTCCCCCCACCAACCCCAAAAACTAAAATTATTTTTTTAAAATCATTATTTTTAACACACTTTAAAATATTTTCTAAAGCATCTGCTGTGTGAGCATAATCTATCATAACCATTGGAAGATCATCATTGCTCATTATAAATTCTGCCCTACCTGGAACTGGATTAATAGATTTTAAACTTTCAATAATTTCATTAATCTCAAAACCTTGTGCACTCAAACAACCCACTACACCTAAAATATTATAAACATTGAATTCTCCAGAAGCTTGAAGGTTTATCGGGAAAGATTCTTCAAAATAATTAAGATCAAATTTTAAACTCATTCGATTATAGCTAATATTAATTGCTTGAATATCTGATTTTTTATAAATCGAAAAACTTATTTTTTTTTCTGTTGGTAACATTGATTCATTGAAAATTGATTCTCCAACTTTATCATCGATATTAACTATGATTTTTCCATTTTTTTCAGACAACATAAATTTCTTCTTTACAGCTGCATATTCATTTATTGTCTTATGATAATCAAGATGATCTCTTGATAAATTCGTAAAAAGCCTATAATTAAAATCTATATTTTCTATTCTTTTTTCACTGATTCCATGTGAGGAGACCTCCATTGCTATATTTTTATATTTCTTTTTGTAACTCTCTCTTATTATGTGTTGAAGATCTATCGCGCTTGGTGTGGTATTTTGTATTTTTTTAAATTCATTTGCGTCTCCATAACCTAGCGTTCCCAAAAATGCTGTTTTAATTTTTAGATAATTTAGACATTGTGATAGCCAATATGCTGTTGTTGTTTTTCCATTAGTTCCTGTAATTCCAACAATTGATATTTTTTTTGAAGGATGCTTATAAAATTTAGCTGCAATTGAAGGAAGTTTGCTTTTTAAGTCATTAATCGCAATAGATGGGATATCTAAATTTAATTTTTTCTGAAAATCCTGTGCTTCAAATATAATTCCCTTAGCGCCGTTATTAATAGCCTCCTGAATAAAATCTCTTCCATCATATTTGCTACCAGAGTAAGCAACAAAAGCTGCATTTTTTGGAATTTCTTTTGATTTTAGAGTCAATACATTAAATTTCTCTAAAAAAATTTCTAACTCATCTTTCATATCTCTTGGCTATCAACTTCATTATCCTTAACTATAATTTCTATGCCATCCTGTGTTACCGAGTATATTTTAAGTGCTTCTGATACTACTTTCCTAAAAACTGGGCCTGCTACCACTCCCCCATAATTAGATCCTCTTGATGGATCATTGATTGTTATAGCCATGATAAATTTAGGGTTTGATACAGGTGCAATTCCAACAAATGATGCATTATATTTTCTTTCATTTACGGAACCGTACCCACCACCTTTTAGAGCTTGTCTTGAGGTGCCTGTTTTACCCGCAACTCGATAGCCTGGGATTGCAGCTTGCACTGCTGTCCCACCTTGCATTGTAACTGTCTCCATAATTTCCAACATATTCTTACTTGTTTCTATGGATAAAACACGCTGTCCTATCTTAATTGGGTCATTTTTAAATAACCTTAAGTTCTTTATCTCTCCCTTGTTAGCAAAAGGAGTATATGCTCTTGCAAGTTGTGCAACTGTTGTGCTCATTGCATACCCATAACTTGCACTCATATGATAGTGATCCGTCCATTTTGTATGATTACGAATAATACCGCTTGACTCCCCTGGGAAATTTATGCCAGATAAATTACCGATACCAAAGTTTGAATAAGTTTGCCATAAGTCTTTTTTGCTTAATTTTTCAGCTATTTTAGTTGCGCCAATATTTGATGAAGTTTGAATTACCTCTTTGACAGATATTATTCCATGTGGCTTTGTGTCCGCTATTAATCTTCTCCCAACCCTATAAAGTCCGTTGCCTGTATTAATCTTTGTATTTACATTGACAACCTTTTTTTCTAATGCCGCTGCCACACTTATTGGCTTCATGGTTGACCCTGGTTCAAAGAGGTCTGTTACCGCTCTATTCCTTACAAAAGGAGACCGCTTCTTCATTCTTTTATTTGGGTTAAATGAGGGATAATTTGCCATTGCAAGAACTTCGCCAGTTTTAGAGTTGATGAGGATTGCTGATCCGGAAATTGCCTCAAACTTATTAATTGTTTTTTTAAGAGATTGAAAGGCTACATGTTGTAAGCGCTTGTCAATAGTCAAGTGGACATCTTTCCCATCAACTGGCACTCTGACCTCACTCAGATTATCAACTATTCTTCTTTTTGCATCAATTAATATCTTTTTATAACCATGTGTACCCGATAAATAATCATTTTTCTGATACTCCACCCCCTCAAGACCTTTTCCATCACCGCCATAAATACCAACAACATGTGCAGATATTTCATGGTCTGGATATGTGCGTCTATAATCTTTTTCTGTATCTATTCCTTGAATTTTTAAAGCTAAAATTTTTGAAGCAATTTTTGGATCAACCTTTCTTTTCAAATAAATATGATTTCTCTTAGTCTTCATTTTTTTATTTAGAGTTTCTATTTTCATTTTTAAGAGATTTGATAATTTCTTTTTATCTCCTTTTTTAAATTTAACCCTTCTTGGCTCTAAAGTTACACTTCTTACAGTTTCACTTGCTGCCAATATTTGATTATTTCTATCGTAAATTTTACCCCTATATGCATAAAGCTCTATATTCCGATTACTTCTTTCAAATCCCTCTTTTTGTAAGAAATCTTTTTGCATACCCTGAAGGATAAAAGCACGTGACAATAATACGCAAAATAATGTTAAAAGGACGAGAAGTGTGAGGCGCCTTCTGAATTTTGACAATTCAAAAAACTCATGATTTTTTTTAATTTTTGACCTCATTTAATCAATTTTTTCTGTTTTTTTTCTGGAGGATTCATATTTAATTTACCTTTTGCATATTCCAAAATTCTTCCATTGCCAGACTTTGAAGACTCTTCAATCAAAAGCCGATGCTGTTCGTCTTTTAACTCGATAGTTTTTT
>JGI26239J51126_1000102_pt1 | contig 50476 bp, 40 predicted proteins | sample SaaInlV_130m_DNA_3_FD_51126 | JGI IMG/M metagenome (IMG submission 51126)
ATGGCTGTTGTCCCTAGTGGGGTTGAGCATAAGCCTGTGGCACAAAATGAATGCAAAATCATGATTGTTGAGAAAAGGGGTGTTACGAATACCGGTGATGCCGGAGGAGGGCTCACTGCTGAAAATGATGTCTGGATATAATGAAACATAAAATTCTTGTGATCGGTTCCGGCGCCCGGGAACATGCCATTGTTCGAGCGTTGGGCCGTTCTCCCCAAGACAAAGAAATCTTTTGTCTCGCATCCAATATGAATCCGGGCATTGCTGAACTTTGTGATGAAATTTTAATCGGAAATTTCAACGATCCGGATTTTGTGGTGAGTTATGCTAAAGAAACAGACGCCACACTGGCCATCGTCGGACCTGAAAACCCATTAGCTGCAGGTATCGCCGATGCATTATGGGATACTGGTGTGAAAACTGTTGGTCCGAAAAAAGATCTGGCCCAACTGGAGACATCCAAAGCATTCGCTCGGAATTTATTAAAAGAATATGATATCCCCGGTGGTCCGAAATACCAGACTTTTGATGCAGTGGGTGGTGTTACAGATTTCTTAAATGAGCTGGGTGAAAACTACGTGGTTAAATACGACGGCCTGGCTGGTGGGAAGGGTGTGAAAGTGGCGGGGGATCATCTGCATTCCCACGATGAAGCGTTGGCCTATTGTCAAAAATTAGTGGACAGCGACGGTGAGTTTGTCATCGAAGAAAAATTCGTTGGGGAAGAATTCTCGCTCATGAGTTTTTGTGATGGGGACAATTTGAAACACATGCCGGCGGTACAGGATCATAAGCGAGCCTACGAAGGTGACACGGGCCCCAACACTGGTGGTATGGGTACATATTCTGATGCAAACCACTCGCTTCCTTTTTTAACTAATAATGATATTTCTCAAGCTCTCGAAATAAATATACAAACAGCCCGGGCCATAAAAGACAAATTTGGAGTCGGCTATAAGGGAATTCTTTATGGTGGGTTTATGGCAACGGCAAGCGGCGTAAGGCTGGTTGAATACAACGCTCGATTTGGAGATCCGGAAGCCATGAATGTTCTCTCCCTTCTGGAATCCGATTTTATTGATATTTGTATTGGCGTTGCCGATGGTACTTTGGATCAAGTTGATGTCCAATTTGCAAACAAAGCAACTGTATGCAAATATGCTGTGCCGGACGGCTACCCGGACAGCCCCGTTAAAGGTGAACCCATTGATGTTTCTAAAGTTAAAAATCTAGACGGATTATTTTTTGCATCTGTTGATTTTAAAGGCACAAGTCTCGTAGAGGCGGGGAGTCGAACAATAGCTATGGTTGGAGTCGCAGACACTATTTCTGATGCGGAAGCTCTTGCTGAAAAAGAAGTGTCATCAATTTCTGGACCGCTTTTTCATCGTACAGATATTGGGACGGATAAAATTGTTCAGAAACGTGTTGACCATATGAATTCGTTGCGATGATAAAACTCGGTGTTTTAGGATCTACAAAAGGTACGGATTTGCAGGCCATTTTAGATGCCATTGGATCCGGTGAATTAAACGCTGGGGTTTCTGTGGTTCTTTCCAATCGAGAGAATGCCTTTATTTTAGAGCGGGCAGAAAACCATAATGTGCCCGCTGTGTTTGTCTCTCATAAAAAGAAAACACGAGAAGAGTTCGATGCTGAATTGACAGCAAACCTTAATGAGCACGGCGTGGGCTTGGTTTTGCTTATCGGGTTTATGCGAATATTGTCAATTGAGTTTTGCAATGCTTGGCGGGATAAATTATTGAACGTACATCCATCCTTGCTTCCAAAATATGCAGGCGGGATGGACACCAATGTTCATGAAGAAGTAATAAAAAACGGTGACACAGAAACGGGGTGTACGATCCATTTTGTTACGGATGAGGTGGACGCCGGGCCGATCCTGATACAAAAAAAATGTAATGTTGCTTCTGACGACACAGTTGAAACGTTAAAAACTAAAGTACAAGAATTGGAAGGCAGAGCTTTCATAGAAGCGATACAATTAATACAAAACAATTCACATGTCAGATAATCCTACTTTAAATCAAACGCCAATCAAAATAAAGAGAGCACTAATTTCTGTTTTTGACAAAACAGGCGTGGTAGATATGACTCAATCTTTAGTGGGTCTCGGCGTAGAAATTTTATCCACAGGCGGCACAGCAAAAGTACTGCGTAAAGCCAATATTCCCGTCACTGATGTGAGTGATTATACCCAATTCCCTGAGATCATGGGCGGTAGAGTGAAAACCATCAATCCATTAATTGAAGGTGGAATTCTTGGCCTTCGCGATCAACACACCGCCGACGCTGAAGCAAACCATATTCAATGGATCGACCTTGTGGTTTGCAACCTTTACCCCTTTTCGGAAACTATTTCTCAGGAAAATTGTGCTCTTGCGCTAGCCCTAGAAAACATTGATATTGGTGGTCCAACGATGATTCGCGCTGCGGCTAAAAACGTCGGGTGGGTTTGTGTCGCGGTGGATCCTTCTGATTATTCTACCATAACTGATGAATTAAGGTCTGGTGAAATTTCTTTTGAAACACGCCAAAGGCTTTCCGCTAAAACATTCGGGCACACAGCCCAATATGATACCATTATTCATAATTATTTGAAGGAAGAAGATTTGTCCGACAATTTTTCTCTCTCTTTTGAAAAGCATTCAGAATTGCGCTATGGTGAAAACCCGCACCAATCTGCCGCTGCTTATAAGATTCCTGGGAATAATGAGCCTAATATTCTGAACGCCACTATTCACCAGGGCAAACAACTTTCCTACAATAATATTATGGATGCCGACGGAGCTCTGGCGTGTGTACGCGAATTTGACGCCGCAGCCTGCGTCGTTGTGAAACATTCCAACCCCTGCGGTGTGGCTGTGGGAAANGATCTTCTAGATGTGTACACACGCGCGTTCANCGCTGATTCCCTNTCAGCGTTTGGTGGAATTNTTGCTTTTAATCGTACCTGCACCAAAGATGTGGCTGATGCTATCACATCAGTATTTGTAGAAATTGTACTTGCGCCGGGCTTTGAACCCGGGGCATTAGACGTTTTTAAAAAGAAAAAAAATCTCCGCGTATTGGAAATTGGTGAATTCGGGAAACGTTTCAAAAAATCGGAAGTCCGAAACGTGGATGGGGGTCTTCTTGTTCAAAATACAGATACAAAAATTCTTTCTAAAGACGACCTAACCGTTATGACAAAGGCACAGCCCTCTGAACAAGACATTGAAACTGCATTGTTTACATGGAGGGTACTGCGTCACGCCAAATCCAATGGCATCCTGATCGCTAAAGAAAACACCACGGTTGGNCTCGGCGCAGGACAAGTGAGCCGTGTGGATGCCGTCCANATGGCGTTACGTAAGGGAGGAGAAAATGTAAAAGGCGGGGTGCTGGCTTCCGATGCCTTCTTCCCCTTTCGGGACAGCATTGACGCTATAAAGGATTCGGGCATTGTATTGGTGATCCAACCTGGCGGATCCGTGCGTGACCAGGAAGTGATCGACGCCTGCAATGAATACGGCATTGCCATGGCCGTTACAGGAAACCGCTGTTTCAAACATTAAAAAATTGTACAGAGGGCGTCCTCGTAGATTTTGGCTACACCAACCATGTGGTTGGTGTATAAAGATTGAATCTGCAGATAATAATAGAATGACAAAAATTTGGGTATAACGGGTACTATTGCTTTCGCCGGTTGTGTGTTTTTACACAAGACTTTAATGGGGGGTGAGGGGTAAAACTAATATCTAGGCACGCTCGGGTCCACCAGTTGTGACCATGCATCAATCCCTCCTTCCAGGTTTGTTACATCATATCCTAGCGGTTCTAAAAACCTACAGACCGCGGCAGACCGAACTCCGGTGTGGCACATAACAACAATGGGGGTATCTTTGTCTATTTCTTCGTGACAAGCGGGAATCATGTCCGCGGGTATATGAACGTGGGGGTTTATCCTGGCGTAAGCCACTTCGTGGGATTCCCTCACATCCAATAAAACAAGTTTTTTATTGGAGGCAAGTAGGCTTTCCAACTCTAGCGCGTTTATTCTTTTCATTCTAAGTTACTATTCATATTGTAATGATTAAACTTACATTCTGCTATGAAAATTCGGAGGAATCCCATGAAACCTAAACTTTTTCTATTACTAACCATCTTTCTGTTTATTGGTTGTGCGTCCAATGGTGCCGAACGGAAACCAATGAGGTCAAAAAATTTTATATCCCAGGAAGAAATTAACGAGCTTACTATCGCACGAACGGCAAAAGATGCTATCGAAATCGCTCGACCAACCTGGCTTCGGGGAAGGGGAATTGATCCGTCTGTATTTATGAATGGGATGTTGATGGGTGACCTTGACCAATTAGGCAATATATCAATAATTTCTGTGAAAGAAATAAAGTTTTTGCCTTCAGCCGAGGCGACAACCATGTACGGCACCAATAATATGGGCGGTGTCATAGAAATTAAATCGAAATAGTAGCGATTTTTGGGTAGTCGGTAATAATGCCATTAACGTTTCGTTTATGTAAAAATACCGCGCCGGGCTTCGTGTTTACTGTCCATGTGTTTACGCTCAACAAATGCCGTTTACAGTAATCCCACATTTGTTTACTAAATACATCTGCTCTGGGGTGCAGGTTGTCCGCTCTAGAAAACAATACAAGTGGTGTCAGTTGGGGTTTCTTTATTAAAAACCCGGTGTCAATTTTTGGTTCTATAGTTTTAACAATCCGAAGGGTTATTGGATTAAAACTGGAAACTGTTATTGTGTCGCACCGATTGCTCTGCTGAATTATTTTTGTTACACCAATGGCTGTGGAAACATCAAAAAGCTTATGTGTTTTGATTTCTATATTCACGTGGCAATAATCCGGTAGGTGTTCTAAANCATCTTTAAGCCTTGGTATTGANGTTGGGGCGATTTCTTTTTGGGGTCCGACGCTTATCCCTCTTAATTCTGCCCATGTTTTATTAAAGATATATCCGAAACCGTTTGTTTCTCTTTCTAAATCAAAATTGTGAGAACAAACAATTTCTTTGTCTTTTGTTTGAACCACGTCCAGTTCAATTGCCCTAATCCCCGATTTAATGGCTGCCCGAAAAGCTGCCATTGTGTTTTCTGGTGCCTGCTTCAACAAGCCGCGGTGACTGTATGCTTTGAAACCGATGTTTCTTGTTTTGCACCTTTTTACAGGACCAAAACAAAGAAATAAAAGGAGCCAAACCAGAAGTGTAAAAATAATAAAAATGTCTATTTATGCCTTCAGTTTCTGAGTGATTGTTTTGTTATACATCTAACTGTTCAATTTTATCTAATAATTGCTGTAAAATCCCAACCTAATTTTGGATAATAAAAAATGATTTTAACCATAGCCCTTATTGCTGTTTTTGCTGTGATTGTTTTGTTTGTTATCGATGCAAGTCAAGACCAAGCCAGCGCGAGCGGCGTATCAACACATTTTCAACTTTTTTCGGCAGAAACGATTGTTGAACAAGAATTTGCTGCACGACCTAAGTTCGTTTGGAATACAATAACTCGGTTTTCAGATTATAATTTTTGGTTTCCGGGCGTTTTGCGTTTATTGCCGGTTGTTGAATCTAATAGATATGTTCACCGTTTTTCATTTGATCGATTCAATTTACAGCCGGGCTCTGCCATTCGCCTGCGCCCTTTTAGCTTGTCGCCTTCCTTTCTTGGAAAAATTATCGCCGCGAAGGAGAACAAACAATTATCTATAGAAATGCGATTTAACCCGCTACACAAAGAACAGGTCGTGTTTGAACTTAATCCAACAGCTGGGGGAACTTCGGTTGTATGCCGCAGAACCAGCCGTGGCTTGTTTTCTTGGTTGACCCTATGGGGTTTTTCAAATAACAAATCAAAAATATTAGACAACCTTGGGTATTTTATCCCCGAAGAGGTTGTTGTTAAAAAGGTTGATGCATCTACGTCTCATGATAGCGGTCCAAAATATAGCCGTGACACAATTATTGCACGCGCCGTCCAAGCCGGGCTCGGGGGAAACAGGGATCTTATAAACGCAATTCCAGACAAACCTACGCGGGGAATGGCCAAAGCAATGCTTGTTCAGTCTCAGCGTAAGGACAACACTATGCCAGAACATTTAGTAAATGCGCTGTCTGAGGCGCCTGCGGATGAAGCGTTGCCGCCATCTGGCGAACTCAATATTGATCCGGGTGGAATTCCAAACTTCTCAACTCCGGACGATTTAATTGCGTATGTAGTTAACAAAGCACTTGATGGAGACGACGGCCCTGTTTCTGAAATCGCCGATAAGCCGACAAGGGGCAAGGCAAAAGCAATGTTGGTAAAAATTAAACGGGGTGCTCTTGAACGCCCAGACATGCCACCCGTACCGTCTTTAGAATCAAGCCCTCCAGATTTAGGCGAGGAGGAGTCTGAAGAAGCACTCGTCGCGCGTCTAATAGATGCTGGCTTAAGCGGAAATATGGATGAAATAAACGCATTAGATAATCGCGTTTTCCGTGGGAAAATAAAGGCTGCAATCGTTAAAGCAAAGCGTGCAAAAAAATAATCTTTTTTTTCAATTGTTAAATATATAACTCTTTTATTTTAGCCGGTATGGCCAATATCACGATTTATTCGATACTGATATTGAAAAATACCTTCTGACTTTTNCACAGNTACTGTTTTTTCTAATTTTAATTTCATTTCTTCTGTGGGTTCANAAAAAAGTCTAATTCCTGAACCAAAAACTATCGGATGAGGCGTTAGGTACAANTGGGTTAGGTGTGGGGAAAAACGCGCATTTGTTTTTCCGCCGCCGATAACAAAACATTTTTCCGTGTTATATTTTGACAATATTTTTTTTGGGTCATCGCTTCTGTGGACAATACAAACATCTCGCCCTGTCAGTTCTTTAGTTAAGCATCTAAATGTGTGTGTGCCCATTATCACTGGCCACCCCAGTGTTTGCTCTTTAAAGAGACGTAGGTCTTTAGACCAACGAACGGTTTCGTGAGCGTGGCGAGAAATAAAACCGTCTTGTGTGACTGCGGCGATGAGAATTACGTCCATCGTTAGCTTTTATTCGAATGAGCCCGCGACAACGGTCGTTAGTTTGTCTGGATCTATGTACTGTTTAATGGCGCGGTTAACGCTATCCAAAGATATGTCTGTTATAATATTTGGATATTGATCCAAATATTCGATTCCCCGACCTCTTTCGGCGTTAGATAACAATCGAGAAACAAGGCCTCCTGTGGAATCCATTCCCACTTGATAAGCGCCCGTTATTGTCGTTTTTTTCGCTTCAAGCTCATCCGATGTCACCCCATTGTAATACCAATCTGATATTTCTTTCATTGTGGCTTTTTTCCCTTTTGTCAACAACTCCGGGGAAAAGGTTCCCCAAGTGCTCCAATATCCGTCGCTACCAAAGCTGATTCCGGATAGCGCAGATCCGATACCGTATGTGAGACCCTGGCTATCTCTAACTGTTTGCATCAGTCTTGCAGAAAAATTCCCGCCTAAAATATAGATCCCAATCATAAGCGCATAATAATCCGCGTGGTCTCTGTTGATTCCAATTGCTTGTCCAATATATGTGTCTGTGCTTGTTTTTTCTGAAATATGAATTTCCTTTTCTTTTTCTCTTGGTGGGTGTGCACACAAACCGAAGTCTACGCTTGGGATNTCTTTTTTCCCCCAGCCAATAAAGCTGCTTTTCAAAAGGTCGTTTATTTTAGTCGGGCCTATGTCTCCAACAGCTGCAAAATTAAATCCGCCCGCCCGATAGTATTTTTTGTGAAAAGTCTTAAGGTCTGCGATGTGTGTATTTTCTGTTTGTTCAATTGCTTCCTCTGTTGTTGTGCGGTGGTTTGGGTGGTTTTCTGGATATAGACTCCTTAAAAAACCAATAAGCGCCTGTTTTTTTGTATCTTCTTTTGATTGTTCAAGGCGCCCTTTTATTCTGGTTTTTAATATCTCCAGTTCTTCTGTTAAAAAAGCAGGGGTGCGAAGTTGTTCCCCCAATAGCCGAATGACCGTTTCCAGGTTTTCTTTTAAACAAAAACCTGTGAACTGGATATGGTGGGGCGTGCATGAAAAATTTATTTCCGCTCCTACGGATTCTAAAAGGTCGCTTATCTCATATTTACTTTTTGACTCCGTACCTTTGTCCAGCATCGATGTTGTTAGGGCTGCAATTTTTTTATTGGATTTTGGGCTATACAGACCGCCGCCCAAAAAACTTCCCCCAAACGTAATTACATCTTTAATGCCCGTGGGCATAGATAACGTTGTAATTCCTTCAATGGGATTGGATTCTATAACCTGTTTTTTAAACTGCATCTTGGGTTGCCTCTACTTTTTTTGGAACAAACCAGCCCGTTGTGCTATTGTCCTCAATTAAATATTTCTCGGCTGCTTCTTGAATCTTTGATTCTGATACTATATCAATACATTCCATAAACGTTGTGTAGTAAGTCCAGTCACCTATCGCAATTGCTTCGTTTAGTGCGCTCGCAACTGCATATGAACCGTCTCGACTAAAAGCAACGCCCGCTTTTGTTTGGGCGATGGCACGACGAAGCTCTTCTGTTGTGACCCCGCTGTTAATAATGCTCTTATATTCATCGATTACAAGGTCTTCTACGGTTTGGTGATTTGTATCTGGTGTTAAAAAAATGTATGAAATAAACATGCCGTTGTCCTTAAAAGGGAAGTCGTACATAAACACCGACGTTGCCAATCCTTTGTCTATGATATTTTTATTAAACCGACTTGTTTTCCCNTCAGTAAGAATCTTTCCTAATAGNTGAAGTGCATAATTGTCTTTATGTAGACCCTTTGGTGTCTTGTGGCCAACCCCAACAACGCCCGTTTGTCCAGCTCTTTTTACTGTAATTCTTCGGGGGCCCTCTTGTTTGGGTTCTTCTGTATACATCTCTGGTGGGTCGTTTTCACTTCGTTTGTGTTCCCCAAAATATTTTTTTATTAACTTTAATGCTTCGTTTTTTTTAAAGTCGCCAATAATGGTAACTGTGGCATTGTTGGGCCAATAATATGTGTCATAAAACTCTTGAAGTTTGTGAGTGGGTATATTTTCAATGTCCGAACGCCAACCAATTGTCGAATGGTGGTAGGGGTGGGCTTGATATGCTGTGGCCCAAATATTTTTATCTAAAACATCAAAGGGGCTATTTTCACCGCGTTCAAACTCATTTCGTACGACGGTCATCTCTGGTTTTCTGTCTTCATCTTTTAAAAGGGCAAATCGCATCCGATCGGCTTCAATTTCGATTGCTCGCTCCAAATGTTTACTTGGTACCACTTCAAAATAATTGGTTCTGTCGTTCCAAGTTGTTGCGTTTATCTGGGCACCTATGTTTTGGAGTTCGTTCCAAATTGCAGTGCCTTTCTCTTTGTTAAAATTTCGTGAACCTTTAAACATTAGGTGTTCGAGCAAGTGGGTTGATCCCGTATGGCCAATTGCTTCGTTTCTCGANCCTACATGATAGGTAACCATAAAAGTAACAACGGGCGCAGAGNGGTCTTCCAGGGTCAAAACNGTTAAACCGTTTTGTTCAAACTTGTATTCTTCTATTCCACCCGATTCTTTAATAAAGACAGGGTCTTTAAATGCTTTTTTGTTTTCTATCGACATTCCTATCCTTTTTTTGTATCAATTTTTTTCTGATGTTTTAAATTCTTTTTTCTATCATTAAATATAGGTTGCGAAATTAGGAACGCTACCATATTATATTTTGTGATGAATTCATCTCTTTATTCAATTAATCCAACGGTCGGGGCCGCAATTAAATCTGGCCAATCGGTGTTGGCTTTAGAATCAACCATTCTCGCCCACGGGATGCCTTACCCACAAAATATTGCCTTTGCTAAAAAATCAGACCGGTTGGTGCGGTCTTTTGGGGTGATACCCGCTACGATTGCAATTGTCTCCGGAAAAATATGTGTTGGTTTAGATAATGAACAGTTAGATAGCGTTGCGCAGGGCAAGAACGTGCAAAAAGTTGCGGTAAGGGATTTGTCTCATTGTCTTTCTTCTGGTTTGACCGGCGCTACAACCGTTTCCGCAACAATGCGTATTGCGCATGCAGTGGGAATTAAGGTGTTTTCAACCGGGGGCATTGGGGGTGTTCACCAGAACTGGAAGGTACGTCAGATGTTTCTCAGGATCTTTACGAGCTTAGTCGAACCCCGCTTGTTGTTGTCTCAAGTGGGGCGAAGGCAATTTTAGATCTTCCAAAAACCGTAGAATATCTCGAATCTTTATCTGTGCCTATATTGGGATATAAAACAGATAATTTTCCCGCTTTTTATTCCAGAAAAAGCGGTGTACAAATAGATACGCGTGTTGATTCTCCTGAAGAAATAGCTCAACACTTCAACATACATCGTTCTTTGGGTTTGGCTTCTTCTCTTTTGGTGGCAAACCCCGTTCCTAAAACAAATGAAATTGACCGTGGAACAGTGTCTGTTTTTATTGAAAAAGCGCTTGTAGAGGCCAAAGAAAACCATGTTTATGGAAAAAATTTGACACCATTTCTTTTGAGTGAAATTTATCGTCTTTCTAATGGAAACAGTTTAAAAACAAACATGGCGCTTGCCTTGAGCAATATAAAGCTTGGGGCTCAGATTGCCTTAGCTCTTTCTCTTTCCAAACAGTGCAGTGCCAATACGAACCATGGTTGAGCCTTCTTCGGCAGCAATCTCATAATCGCCACTCATACCCATTGAGAGATCTGTAAGCACTTTTTGGTTGGTTTTGTTGTTGAGCAAGCCTCGAAGGTTTCTTAGTTTAACAAACGCGGCTCTTATTTTTTCTTTATTCTTTGTTCTTGGTCCAACGGTCATGAGGCCGGTAACGTTTAAATTAGGGGCCTCGACGCACAAAAGCATTTCTTCTATTTGGTCTGGTTTAAATCCGTGTTTTTGTGGCTCTCCACTTGTGTTTATTTCCAGCAAAGTGGGGATTGTTTTATTCAATGTTTTAGCCTTTATATTAATTTTTTGTGCCAACCCTAAAGAGTCTACAGCATCGATTGTATCAAAAAGTTCTATGCATTTTTTTACTTTGTTGGATTGGAGATGCCCTATAAATCTTTTTGTTAAGCCTGGCATAAAATCAAAAGATTTAAACTTTTTGTCGGCCTCTTGAATTCTATTTTCTCCAATGGTTTTAATACCCGCGTCATAGCAATTTTGAATTTGGGAGACGGTTCGCGTTTTTGTAACGGCTATAAACTGAACGGGGTGGTTATAGCCACCCCGTCTTTGTGCAAGTTCAATGTTTTCTTGGATTCTTTCTATCGTATTTTTCAGGCTCGCGCATCCTTGTCTTCTGGTTCTACGGCATCAATAGAAAGTTGTTTGTCGTCATCTTCTTTCTTTTTTTCCGCGGCCGCCTCTTCGCTGATAACGCGCGTAATAGAAGAAATGCTTGCTCCCTCATCTAATTTCACCAGCTTTACGCCTTGGGTTACCCGACCAATGGTTCGAATTGCCCCAACAGATTGGCGCATTAAAACGCCTGAATCTGTAATAACAATTAAGTCATCTGAGTCGACCACTTCCATTATTTTAACCATTTTACCCGTTTTTTCTGTGCACCGCATTGTCATCACGCCTTTTCCACCGCGGGCTTGGGTGCGATATTGTATTACATCTGTTCTTTTTCCCATTCCTTTTTCTGTGGCCACCAGAATAGTTCCTTCGCGGCGCACCACCAGCATTCCAATAACACGGTCGTTTTCGGATCCAAGGGTAATTCCTTTTACCCCCATTGTTTTTCTGCCGCTTGGTCTAATGTTGTTTTCTGGGAACCTGATTGATTTTCCTTCGTGAGTTCCTAAAAGAATATCGTATTCACCGTTGGTAATCCTTGCTTCAATAAGTTCGTCTCCGTCCCGAATTTCGATGGCGTAAATCCCGCCTTTTCTTGGGTTGCCATATGCTGATAAAACTGTCTTTTTTACAATACCGTTTTGGGTTGCCATTACAATAAAGTGGTTGTCGTCAAAATCTTTCACGCTAACAAAGGCTTTTACTTGTTCCCCGGGTTCACACCCAATCAAGTTGACAACAGCGCGGCCACGGGTTGCGCGACCACCTTGTGGAATATCATAAACTTTTAACCAGTAACACTTTCCTTTATCTGTAAAAAAGAGCATGTAATTATGAGTGTTTGCAATAAAAAGGTGTTCAACAAAATCCTCGTCTTTGCTCATGGCCCCCTGTATGCCGCGTCCGCCCCGGCGCTGGGTGCGATATGTGTTTAATGCTGTCCTTTTGATATATCCTTGGTGGGTTATTGTTAGCACGACTTCTTCTTCGGCAATCATATCTTCCATGGAAAAGTCCATATCAACCGGGATTATTTCTGTCCTTCTTTCGTCCCCGTATAAATCGCGAATCTCAAATAGTTCGTTTTTTATAATATCCATTCGTTGGGTTTTGCTGTCAAGAATTCCTTTTAAATGAGAGATGATTTTTATTAACGCTTTATACTCTTCTACTATTTTTTCTACCTCAAGGCCTGTAAGCTTTTGGAGTCTCATTTCAAGAATCGCTTGGGCTTGTGTTTCAGATAGACTAAAGTTGTTCATTAGGCCTTCTTTGGCTTGTGGTGGGTTTTTACTGCCGCGAATAACTTTTATAACTTCATCTATATTGTCCAGCGCCGTTTTTAAACCCTCTAGGATATGTGCTCTCGCCTCTGCTTCTTTTAATTCAAACTGGGTGCGGCGAACAACAACGTCGTGCCGAAAATCAACAAAATGGTTTAATATTGTTTTTAAGGGCATGATTTTGGGTACCCCGCCCACAAGCGCCAATAGAATAATACCGAAAGTGTCTTGAAGTTGNGTGTGTTGATAAAGTTGNTTCAGAATAACCTCTGGAACCGCATCCCTTTTTGTCTCAATGACTACNCGGATNCCGTCTTTATCTGATTCGTCTCGAAGGTCGGTTATTCCAACTACTTTTTTATCCCGAACCAAATCTGCTATTTTTTCAACCAGGTTTGCTTTATTTGTTTGGTAGGCAACCTCTGTAATTACGATGCTGTTTTTCCCGTTTTTATTTGTTTCAATATGAGCGCGAGCGCGCATTTTTATTTTTCCACGCCCCGTTTCATATGCGCTTTGTAGGCCATCCATCCCCAGAATAAGTCCCGCCGTTGGAAAGTCAGGTCCCTTGATGTGGGTCATAATTTCTTCAGTAGAAATATCTTCGTTTTCAATTAAAGCAATTAAACCGTTCGTGATTTCTGTTAGGTTGTGTGGGGGAATTTTAGTCGCCATTCCAACCGCAATGCCCTCTGAGCCGTTCACCAACAACGTTGGCACCGCAGACGGTAGAACCGTTGGCTCTTTCATTGTTTCATCAAAATTTAAACCCCAGTCCACCGTTTCTTTCTCTAGGTCTTTTAGCATTTCGCTTGAAATTTTTGTCATCCGAGATTCGGTGTAACGCATGGCCGCTGCATTGTCGCCATCGATTGAGCCAAAGTTTCCCTGTCCATCTACCAACTCATATCGCATAGAAAAAGCCTGAGCCATACGAACCAGCGCGTCATAAACTGAACTGTCTCCATGTGGGTGGTATTTACCCAAAACATCACCCACAATACGTGCAGATTTTTTATATGGCCGGTTCCAGCTGGAGCCCAATTCGCTCATTCCAAAAAGTATGCGACGGTGTACTGGTTTAAGCCCGTCCCTCACGTCAGGAAGAGCCCTTGACACAATTACCGACATGGAGTAGTTTAGGTAGCTCTCCCGCATTTCGTCTACAATGTCTCTTGGAAGTGTATTGTCTCTGTTAAAATCAGTCATAATTGTTTCCTGTTTTTTTATACGTCAAGGTTGACGACAAATTTTGCGTTTTTCTCAATAAATGTCCGACGGGCTTCCACGTCGCTTCCCATTAGATTTTGAAAGGTTTCTGCGGCCTCCCCGGCGCTTTCGACTGTCACTTGCATCAGGGTCCGGCGCTCCGGATCCATGGTTGTNTCCCAAAGTTGGCCCGGATTCATTTCTCCCAACCCTTTATAACGCTGAATTGATACTTTTGTGTTTTTGTTGTCTTTTTTCATTCTTTCAATCATCAGGTCGCGCTCGTTGTCATCATAAGCATATGATTCTTTTTTTCCTTGTGCCACGCGATAAAGCGGTGGAAGAGCAAGATATAAAAAGCCCCCATCAATAATTTCTTTCATTTTTCGATAGAAGAATGTTAGCAGTAGCGTTCGAATGTGGGATCCATCTACGTCTGCATCCGTCATAATAATAATTTTGTGATACCTTAGATTTTCAATGTCTAAATCTCCGGGTGATTTTTCTCCCATCTCATCTTCTGATCCTCCAAACCCTGCGCCCANGGCAGTTATTATTGATTGTACTTCGTTGTTGGAAAGCAATTTGTCTATCCGCGCTTTTTCAGAGTTAATAACTTTTCCACGTAGAGGTAAAATTGCCTGGGTTCTCCTGTCTCTTCCTTGTTTTGCAGATCCCCCCGCAGAGTCACCCTCAACCAAATACAATTCACAAAAAATTGGGTCCCTGTTTGAACAGTCTGCTAGTTTTCCAGGAAGAGAGGACCCCCCCAGAGCGCTTTTTCGCCTGATTAACTCTCGGGCTTTTCTCGCTGCGCTTCTACTTCGGGAAGCCAACAGGGCTTTTTCAACAACCCTACGACCAATGGATGGGTTTTGCTCAAGAAAATCTAAAATCCCTTCGTATACAGCCCTATCCACGATTCCTTTCACTTCGCCGTTTCCAAGTTTTGTTTTTGTCTGTCCTTCGAACTGTGGTTCTGCGACCTTTATGCTTATAATCGCGGTTAGGCCCTCCCGAAAATCCTCGCCAGACAGGGTAATCTTTTCATTTTTCTTCGCTTTAATTAGGTTGTTTTTTGTGGCGTGGTTATTCATGGCCCGCGTTAAGGCAGAGCGAAAACCCGAAAGGTGTGTCCCGCCTTCAATGGTGTTAATATTGTTTACAAATGTCAAAATGTTGTCATTATAGGTGTTCCCATATCGCATAGCAATCTCTACGGGNGTGTCGCCGTCCTCTTTGTTCACTGTAATAATTTTATTGTGAAGGGGGTTGTTGTGTTCGTCTAAATATTTAACAAAATCGCTAAGGCCGCCATTAAATTTAAAAGAATCGGTTTCCCCTTCTTCGGTTCTTTCGTCTCTAAGTATAATTTCTAGTCTCCTGTTTAGGTAGGCCAGTTCACGGAGGCGCTCCGCTACAANACTATATTCAAAATCAATTGTATTAAAAATGCTATTGTCTGGATAAAAACAAACCTTCGTACCTGTTTTTTTTGATGTTCCCGTTGTTTTTAATTCGTTTTGTGGATCCCCCGCTTTATAGTCTTGTCTGTGAATTTTTCCATCTCTTTTTACCTCTACCCACATCCATTCGGAAAGTGCGTTTACAACTGAAACGCCGACGCCGTGTAACCCGCCCGATACTTTATAAGATCCTTTGTCAAATTTTCCACCGGCGTGTAGAACTGTCATTACGACCTCAACGGCTGGCTTTTTTTCTTCTTTGTGTATATCCACGGGAATACCCCGCCCGTTGTCTTCGACGCTAACAGAGCCGTCAGGATTAAAAACAACTATAACGCGATCACAGTATCCAGCCATCGCTTCGTCAATTGAGTTGTCTACCACTTCATAGACAAGGTGATGAAGGCCGCGTTTACCCACATCGCCAATATACATCGCAGGTCTTTTTCGTACCGCTTCAAGCCCCTCTAATACTTTGATGTTTTCTGCGCTATAGCTCGCGCCGGCTTGTTGTTCGCTCATATAAATTTTATTTCCTTTATCGTTTTTTGACCAAGCTCGTGGTTCAGTTTTTTTATAATTTCATCTTTTTTGAACAAAAGTTCTTGTCGCCACGATGCGTTTTCTGTTTTGATCGTTAGAATTCCATGTTCGACCTTTTCTGGGCTTGTGTTTTTTGCAATATTCGAACCAACAACTTTTTCCCAAATTAAAATCGCATTGTTCTGTTTTACGCCTTTTTCTAACCCTGCTTTTTTTAGGAACGCTTCCATTGCTGTTTTAAATTTTTGCATTATCTCGCCAGGTGAAAGCTTTTATTGTCGGGGGTCTCAAGGTCAATTCCGTGATTCTTTAAATTAAAAAGATCTGTATTTGTAATAATTGTTTGTGTGTTCTTTTTTAACAGTTCAAACACGGCGTCGCTTCTTTTTAAATCCAGCTTCGCAAATAAATCGTCCAATAAAAAAATTGGCGCTCTTCCTGTTTTTTCTTTTATAAACATGAACTCCGCCAACTTTACAAGCACCAATGCTATTTTATGCTCTCCTTGGGATCCAAAGTTTCTTAGTTTTTTTTCATTAAATAAAAAGCTAATTCTGTCCCGATGTGGGCCGACAGNGGTTTGTTTGTTTATTACATCTCTATCGTGAGTTTCTTTAAGCATTTCTTTCATTTGTTTTTTGTCTATATCGATGTTTCCTATTTTCAATTTAATTGAAATAGATCCGTCTCCATAAGACGACGATGCTGTGGACAAATACGTCATAAATTCTTCGTTTAGCTCCTTTTTTGCCTTCCAAACCTTTGCGCCAAGGTCGGCAAGTGTTTCGTCCCAGGCTTCAAACACAATTTTGTTTTTATTCTCTCTTAGGAGAGCGTTTCTTTGTTTAAGTGCCGAAAAAAACTTCGACAAATTATTTAAATATTCCTCGGATGTAATTGAATACAGCTTGTCAAAATAATTGCGACGATTGCCGGGGGTGCCTTTTGTTATGTTTTGTTCTTCTGGTGATAAAATTATAACAGGATTTTGTCCTATTAGGGTCTTCCTCCCAACGTCTTTTCCGTTTATTTTTATTTTTTGTCGCCTATCTTTTCCTTGAGAAAACAAGATTTCATCCTCTTTGTTTTCAGAAGAAAAGGCCCCCTTTACTCGGAAAAAATCCTTCTCGTGTTTAATTATTTCTGTCATTTTACTTGTTCGAAAACTTTTCCCAATTGACAATAAATGAATTGCCTCTAACACGGCTGTTTTTCCTGATCCGTTTTCGCCCCAAATAACATTAATCCCTGGACTAAAATCCATATCTAATTGTTGGTGGTTTCTAAAAGATACCATTTGAATATTACTAATTGGCATCACCACTATTTTTTGTAATAATGAGTTTGATTTTATTTTTCTGCTTTAATTNAAACCGTTGTTCTATTCGTTTAGACGAATNGGCATTAGCAGCATTGTTAATTCTGACTTTTCATTTTGGGTTCCAGGATAAAAAAGAGCGGCGCTAATGGGTGTTTTAAATTTAATAATTACCTTTTCATTGTCTACGTGGGATAAAATATCTTTTAAGTATCGGGCGTTATACCCAATTACAAAATCTTCCCCGTCGAATTCTCCTGATATTTTTTCTTGTGCCTTAGAAGATTTTTCAGGGTCTTCGGTTGTTATTTTAAAGTTTTCTTTATTTAGTCTAAGTGCAATTTGATGTGTGGATTTGTTTGAAAATATTGATACACGCCGAACAGCAGATAGCAATTCGTTCTGATTTGCTGTAAATGCCTTGTCATTATCTTGAGGAATAACGCTTTGAAAGTCTGGAAATCTTTCATCAATTATTCGGGTAAAATATGTATCCTCTCCAATTGTTGCAGTCATATGGTTGTCTCCCATCCACATTTGAATCGCACTATCACCAACCAAAACATTTAATAAAAGGCTAAGAAACTTTCGTGGTACAATCACATCTCCTGAATATTCATCGGCATTGTAGTCTTTTCTTGTATATCTCACTAGCCGGTGACCGTCTGTAGCAACGGCTGTTAATTCTGTTTTTCCAAATCGAAAAAGAACGCCAGTAAGTGCCGGTTTAAGTTCGTCTCTGCTTACAGCGAAAGATGTTTTTGAAATGATCTCTTTCAATGCGTTNGAAGATACGCCCGTTGCTTTTCTATTGTCCGCTTCTGGTGTTGCGGGAAATTCATCTGCTGGTTTGCCCATTATATCGTAAGAACCAACCTCTGTAACCATTTTTACTCTGTTGTTTTCATCTGCCGTAAGTGTAATTCTGGCTTCGTCTGGCAATTCGTTGGTGACATCCAATAGNGTCTGAAGAGGGATTGCGACACTTCCAGCAGTTTCTAGACTAACGGGGAGATTAACGATAATTGTAATTTCTAAATCGGTGGTTCTTAAAATTGTCCCCTCTTCTCTTACGCTAAAAAGAACACTACTTAAAATTGGTAATGTTGAGCGGGTTGGTGTGGCTTTTGATAGTTTTTGTAGGGCCACTTGAAGTTCTTTTTTTGATGTTGAAATTTTCATACTGATTTCCAAAAAATTAAGAGTGATTTAATCAAAATATTATGTCTAAAAAGTCGAACAAACATTAATGAAACTAGGGTGTTTTAACAAGCAGTTTTCCGTCTGAAGCTCTGGTGTTTTGTATTTAAAAACCAAGCGCTGCTATTAAGATATTTATTATAATAGTGTGGATAAAAGCCAAAAAGACTGATAGAGAGAAAAGGAAACGAAAAAATAAAAGAGCTTTCCCAACAAACCTCAACAAGAGCTTTATGTGGAAAACGCAGGAATATCCGTGGATAACCCGGAGGTTTTCAACATAAAATATTTAAAAAAATTAAAAATATTTAAAAACTAAAGAATGTGGAAAAAGACCGTTGAAACTGTTGAAAACTCCTCAGTCAAAAATGTTGATATAGAAATTTTTTCGCGCATCAAGAACCCACCCTTCAAACCAGTCACCCCTTTTTTTATTTAAAGCAAGCGTTTCAATTTCATTCCAGTGTTTAGATAAGTCTGCNCNCCCCCCCCGCTTAGTTGCCTCTACCCACAGAAGATGGTAACCATACTCAGACTGAACCGGGCCGGCGCATTCGTTGGGATTAATTTGTCCAAGAACCATTCCAAATTCGGGAATTGGGTAGGTGTTTGGATCTACCCAACCAAGGTTTCCCCCGCCGTCCTTTGTTTGGCTATCCATAGAATGTTCTTTAATTGTAGAAATAAAATCGGCAAGCGTTTTAGACGAATCTTTTAGAGATAAGGCCCGGTTGTAGGCCGATGTTTCATCTTTATCTGTAAGGGGCGGGCTTATTAAAACATGTCTAACTTTAATTTTTTCACCCAAAATCTCTTCAGTTTCAATAATGTGATATCCAAATTCAGTTTTCACAGGAAGACTTATCTCGCCAGGTTTTAAAGTAAAGGCGACAGATTCAAACTCGGTAACCAAATTGCCACGGCGCACAAAACCAAGTGCCCCCCCACTGTTTTTAGACCCAGGATCTTGAGAGTATTGAGTAGCAACAGACTCAAAGGTGGTTTCCCCTTTTAATATTTTTTCGCGCAAACTTTTTAATAAAGCCACCGTTTTATTAATTTGTTCAACGCCGGGCTCTATTTTAACAAGAAGGTGGCGCAGCTTCACCGTTGTTGGAAAAGGGGGTATACTGTCGCGATAGGAATTAAAAAAAATCACGACACCGCCTTTGTTTATAGAAATCTTACCAATAAGCTCTTGTTGGTATTTTTGGGCAACCATCATATCTTTTATATCATACCAGTATTCTCGACGAAAGACACGGAGCGGTTGGCCCAAGGCCTTTTCCGCAGCCTCCTCGCCCCCCGCCTGAGCGACAATATTGTTGATTTGTTCCTCAAGGGTTCGATCAACGTCTTTATCTTGAACAACAACAGAATCAAGTTCAGCCATAACCAAAATGACTTTACGGTTAACAACAGATCTGATAATGTCCTTTTTAAGCTGTAAAATTTTATCGGCGTTTTTGTTTGGATCAAGTTTTTGTTGAAAAATGGCCATAGACAGGGCCTGATTTATATCGCTCTTTAGAATGGTTTTGTCCCCGACAATAGCAGCAACACCATCTATCGTTTGACGAAAAACGCCCTCGCGGCTTGTTAGGGGCTCATCGTTTGTTGTGTTGGCCTCAATTTGTTGCTGAGGTTGTAGCGCCGAGAGAAAGCAAAAAAAGAGAACAACGTTTGTGTGTTTCATTCAGGGTCCATTTGTTATTTTATAAAGACAAGTAGCGGACAGCCGGCCTGCGCCAAAAAGAACGCTCCTTTTGTTTGTGCCATGTGTTATTCTCTTTTAATCGAGAAGTTCCCATTGCGCAACAAATAAGGCTGAGAAATTACTTATCCACAACGGGAGAAAACAATTCCGCAAATTTAAAAGAAAAACCCAAAGAATCTTTTATGGAAACAGTTTCAAAGGCGATTACAAGGGACCCCTCGCCCCCATTTTTAATTTTATACGGCCGACCACTGTCTTGAAACGCCTCGCTTAGCCTTTGAAAAAACGCGGACGGGCCTAAGCCGGCAGGAACACCACCAAGAACAACCGAAAATACATTGGGTTTTATAAAGATTTTTAAAATTGGGTAAGAATAGAGCGCGCACTGTAAACTTGAAATTGTTAATAGTGTTTCCGTCTCTATTGGGAGTGGGCCGAAGCGATCGACAAGCTCCTCTCGAACGGAAAAAATATCGTCCACCGATAACGCCTCAGAAATTTTTTGATAAAAATATAAACGGTCTTGCACAAGAGGCATATATTCGTTTTTTATCAACGCATCCCCGGAAAAAACAACACTTAGCTTGTCTTTTTGTTTCGANGTTTTTTCACCAAGAGACTCACGAAGGGCTTGATTTAATATTTTATTATAAAGTTCGAATCCAACATTGGATATTTGACCGCTTTGTTCATAACCGAAAAGGTTTCCAGCGCCCCGAATCTCCATATCTTTTATAGCGATNCTATATCCAGATCCAAGGGATGAATAGTGTTCTATGGCTTTTAGTCGCTGAAAAGCATCGGGAAGAAGCTGTAGGTCGGCCGGTAGACACAAAAAACAATACGCCNGTTTTTCTCCGCGCCCAACTCGACCACGAATTTGATATAGCTGCGCTAAGCCAAACATGTGTGCATTGTTTATAATTATAGTGTTTGCGTTTGGAATGTCTAAACCGGACTCTATGATAGTTGTGCACAATAAAATGTCAACGTCTCCAGCGAAAAAGGACAAAATGACACCTTCAAGTTGCTTGCTTGGCAACTGACCATGTCCAACCGCTATTCTAGCGTCCGGGAAAAAAGACCCAAGCTTTTCAAATAAAAAAGGAAGACCCGCCACATCGTTGTGTAAAAAATAGACCTGCCCATTCCGTTTTAATTCTTTTTGAATTGCCTTTTTTATAAAAGCCCAATTAAATCGTATAACACTAGTTTGTATTGGCAAACGGGAAAGAGGCGGCGTTTCTATATTTGTGGTATCTCGAATGCCCACCAAAGACTGTTGTAGGGTTCTTGGGATTGGGGTCGCCGTTAGCGTTAAAACGTCCACCCTATTTTTTATACCACGAATATACTCTTTATGTTTTACACCAAAACGGTGCTCTTCGTCGACAACCAATAAGCCAAGATTTTTGGTTGGAACATCTGTATTTAAAAGGCGATGTGTTCCAACCAAAACATCAATTTTGTTATTGTATAGGCGGTCTAAAATTATAGCTTGTTCTTTTTTTGTTCGAAATCTTGATAAGAGTTCTACGGTTACGCCGAGTGGTTCAAGACGATTTTTACAAGTAATATAATGTTGATCCGAGAGAACCGTTGTTGGCGCAAGAAAAAAAACCACCTTATCTGAGAGAACAGCGCGCATAGCCGCACGGATCGCGACTTCCGTTTTTCCAAACCCGACGTCTCCACAAATCAGTCGGTCCATGGGGTTTGGAAGGTCGAGATCTGCATTGATTTCTTTTATGGCTAACAACTGGTCTTTTGTTTCTTGAAACGGAAAACTATTTTCAAGCCGTTTCATTAGGCCGTTTTCTTTGGTGTACCTAAATCCCCGAGGAGAAGATCGGGCGTTATACAGACGAACAAGGTGAGAAATAACATCAGCCGCATTTTTTTTAGTCTTGGCTTTTTGTTTTTCCCAGGCCCCAGACCCCAGGCGTGCTAATTTTGGCGAACTACTGCCACCACCAATATACTTATGCACTCGACCAAACCTGTTTATCGGAACATAAACCAAATCACCACCACTATATTCTATTTTTAAGTTTTCTTCCTGGTTGTCTTGNCTACCAACGGCGTGAAGCCCGCGATACACACCAATTCCAAAATCCACATGGACAAGAAAGTCTCCCCAGCTGAGACNGTTCAATGATGTTATTTTCTCGTGCTTGTTTTTTTCTACAACAGAATAAGAACGGTTTTTGGCCTGGCTTTTTCCTCCAGATAAAGAGAAACAAGCAAGCCCGATNGACGGCAAGCCAAAACTACGGCTAAGCCCAAGAGAAAGCTCTATCGCTTCATTGCTACGATGAAACAACCGCCCAAGAGGGTTAAACAAATACACACCGTTTTTTGGATACCTTGAAAGAACATCGTCAATTAGTTTTTTCTTAACCGATGACGAAAAAAGATCTACAGAGAACGATTCAACGAAAACACCCATCGTTTTTTTGCCGGACAAGAAAACAAGAGATCCGTTAGTTATGTATAATACAATATCACACAATTCATCAATTGCGTCAGACAGCCTAATTGTGTTGTCGTTTTTGTTTGCAGATGAAAAGAGCTTATACTCAGACAAATCCTCAGAAGAAAGCTGGGCCGAAGGGTCAAAAAACCTTATAGACTCAACGTGATTTCCAAAAAACTCAACACGAACAGGTTTTTCTTCATACAGTGGGAAAACATCTAATATACCCCCCCTAATTGAAAAGGTATTTGGCGAATGAGAGTGATCAACTTGTTCGTAATTCCACAGGGACAATTTTTCTAGGACCTGATCTCGGCTTAAGGTTGAACCAACCACGAAATTAACAACGCTGCTCTTATCTGGTTTTATAGGAGAGACAAAACCACCCATTGCTTTTTTTGGTAGAATAAACAGGCCCCCGCTTTTCGTTTGTAAGGCGTTAGCGGAGCGAGCAAAATCCACGCGCTTTGGAGAAACAAAACCCGGAACCGAGACAGGATCGCCATCATCGTTGGGAAAAAGGAACACACTTTCGGGAAGCATGCCAAGACAATCACCATAAATGGACGCAGCAGCACCATTTTCGTCACATATAACAGCAATGGATTTATTTTTGCGTTGGTGAAGCGCTGTTAAAAAAAGGGCACAGGCTGGCCCACTGTTTAGCTCAAGAGTAAAACCCGCATTGTTTTTAATGCTCTCGCANAGAGCATTAAAAGGGTCGCTCGAAGAAATGGCCTCAAAGAGCTTGGTTAACAATTGACCNTATTGGTTTCACGTGAAACATTTATTACGCCACCAGCATGACAGATAAAATGGAAATATCTGCAGGCGTAATCCCAGAGATTCTCTGCGCCTGGCCAAGCGTTTCTGGGCGGATACGGGTAAGNTTTTCCCGAGCCTCAGAAGAAAGACCGCCAATACGAAGATAATCAAACTTGTTTGGTATTAAGACGTTTTCTTGCTTTTTCATTCTAAGAACCTGTTTGTTTTGTCTTTTTATATAGCCATCATATTTTACAATTGCTTCGGCTTCTATGTAGCTTTCGCTTAAGAAATGCGCCGGTATCTTTGGTTTCTTTGTTTTGTTAAAAACAGCTTCGGGGAGGTCTGCAATTCCCACCGAGGGGCGCGTTAGAAGTCGCTTCGCTGTTGTTTTTTGTCTAACGGGGCTTTCCTTACAATTGGCCAGGATTCGGTTTGTGTNTTCAAGCTCTAATGTTGTGTCCAAGGAAGAAACTATTATATTAAGGCGCTCCTGAATNCTGTTAATTTCAAAAATTTGTTCAGGGTCTAATAGGGAGTGTTTTTCCGACGTTTTCAAAAGTCGGCTGTGCGCATTAGAATAACGAAGCAATATTCTATACTCTGCTCGNGAGGTGAACATGCGATATGGTTCAAGCGTATCTTTTGTTATTAAATCATCAATCAAAACACCAATATATGCTTCGTCTCGAGCAAGAACAAGCGGTGCAACGTTTTGAATGTATCGCATAGCGTTTATACCCGCTATTAACCCCTGGGCTGCGGCTTCTTCGTATCCGGAAGTTCCATTAATTTGACCGGCGAAAAACAACCCAGGAACACCCTTTGTTTCTAACGAAGCTTTTAATTGAGAGGGAGAAAAAAAATCATATTCAATCGCATAACCCGGTCGAAAGAACCGAACAGATTCGAACCCAGGGATTGTGCGCAATGCCTTTAGTTGAATTGTTTCGGGTAGGCTGGTTGAAAACCCATTTAAATATATTTGGTCGGAGCCAACCCACTCCGGCTCTAAAAATAAAGTATGCTCGTCGTGATGTGAAAAACGATGTATTTTATCTTCAATTGATGGACAATATCGTGGCCCCACGCCACCGACATCGCCAGAAAACATCGGACTTAAACCGATGTTTTCAGCAATTATGTTTTTACAAGGAACGCCGGTTTTAACGGTATGACACGGAATGTTTGGCGGCTGAAAAGATTTCGTGCGATAAGAAAACGGCGTAGGAAACTTATCGCCAAAGGTGGGCACGGCCTTGGACCAATCAATTGTATTTTTATCTAACCTCGGTGGCGTTCCCGTTTTTAATCGCCCAGCAACAAAACCAAGGGAAACCAGAGCATTTGTAATGCCATCAGAGCCGCTCTCTCCCATCCTTCCGGCGCGAATTTTCTTCTGACCCACATGAATTAAACCACCCAAAAAAGTTCCACAGGTAATTATAACGGTACGCGAAAAAACCCTTGTGTCGTCTCTCAAGATAACACCAGAGATGTGGTTATTTTCAAGAAGCACATCCACAACCTCACCATCAATAAGGTGTATATTGTCGTTATTTAAAACAACAGAACCGGCAACAGATTCGTACACCCGCTTATCTACCTGCGCGCGTGGAGACCAAACGGATTTCCCCTTAGATCTATTTAAAATTTTAAATTGTATTCCGCTTTTATCTGTCGCGTTACCCATAAAGCCACCGAGCACGTCAATTTCACGGACAATTTGACCTTTGGCCAACCCCCCAATAGCCGGATTNCAAGACATACGGCCAACAGTAGAAAGGTCAAGAGAAACCAAACCAACGGCGNTTGAAAACCTGGCAGAGACCAGGGCCGCCTCAACGCCGGCATGGCCAGCGCCAACAACAATAACATCAAATGTGCGCGAACCGCGTTTCACGTGAAACTACTTACCAACACACATTTTATCAAATATATTGTTTAATATTTTATCTGGAGACGTTTTGCCCAATAGGGCATCAATGGCATCCAAAGCCGAGCGAACCTCAAAAGAAAGAAGCTCCATATCCAAAACGTCGGATTCAAAAAACGACAGCGCTCGAGACAGTGCAAAAGAACATTCTTTTATTGAAAGATGCTGCCTGCTTGTGGACAAATAATCTTCTTCTGTGGAAAGCCTGTTTATCCCAAGGTCGTTAATTAANCGGCGCTTAAGGGCGTTAATCCCTGCGCCTGACTTGGCCGATATATGTATAATACGACCATCAGTTTTCATTTCGTTTCTCAGATCGGCCTTGTTCAACACATTGATTGTTGGTAGATCGGACCCTGTGAAGTGTTTTTTGGTTCGGCTATCGGTGAGAGAAATAACTAAATCCGCTCCTTCGATCGCTTTATAAGTCCTCTTTATCCCCTCTTTTTCTATCGAATTTTTAGCGCCGCGAAGACCGGCCGTATCAACAAACCGAACCGGAACCCCATCAAGTATCAGCTCAACCTCAATTGTATCTCTTGTGGTGCCGGGCACATTACTTACGATAGCGCGGTCTGATTCAGAAAGGCGGTTTAACAGGGTAGATTTCCCCACGTTTGTCGCCCCAACGATAACAACCGTTGCCCCCCCGCTTAACAGTCGACCAAGAGAAAAGGATTTTTGTAATTGGTTAACAGTAAGAGNGATTTTATCTAAATCAACNAANAGGGCATTGACATCTAAAGACAAAACATCTTCTTCGGAGATATCCAACAGATGTTCAAGTTGGGAGAGCAATTCAGAAAGAGTCGATTGTATTATATTTAATCGGATGGATAGAGACCCGTCAATAATTTTCTGCTGACTTCGAGAGGACTCGATAGATTTTGAGCGAATGAGCGCAGCGACAGCNTCAGCTTGAACGAGGTCTAGCTTTCCATTTAAAAAGGCCTGGCGGGTAAATTCACCGGGATGGGCTAAGCGACAACCGCGAGCACAAACCGCGCCCACAAGAGCCCCAACAACCGACGGGTTCCCATGGGTCGAAATTTCTACCACATCCTCACCAGTATAGGAATTCGGCCCATAGAAGACGGTGACAATACAACGGTCAATTAGATTCCCATTGAGATCATTTAACGTTGAAAGGGTCGCGAGACGATCGGAAAAAATATTTCGAGAAGATAATTTAGAAAGAATTTGAATAGCGCCGACCCCACTTACTCTGACGACAGCGAGACCACTGTGTCCAAAAGGGGTTGATGGGGCAACAATAGTGTCCCCAATGGTCATTTTTTCTTTGTTCTTTTTGCAGCCACAGGTGGGTTTTTAGCAGGGGCCGGTGTTAGATATTTTTGCTGGACAATTGAAAGAATATTAAAAACAGAATAATAAAGATTTAAGCCAGAAGGGAAAGAATAAAACAAAAACAAAAAGAANACATTCATGGCATACATGGTTACCTTTTGTTGGGTTCCGGAGGTCGGGGAAGCCATTAGCTTCTGTTGTAAAAACATTGTTGCCCCCATCAAAAACGGTAAGATATTTATGGGAAAACCGGCAACGGTCATTAGGGTGTCAGGGGAACTTAGGTCTGTTATCCACCCAAAAAACGGAGCACCGCGGAATTCAATTGTCGTTCTAAACACAGAGAAAAAAGCAATTAAGATTGGCATTTGAAGCAACATAGGAAAACACCCACCCATGGGATTAACGCCCTCCTCTTTAAACAGATCCATTTGGGCCCGGCTAAATTTTTGAGAATCGTTTTTATATTTTTCTTTTAGCTTTTGTACTTTTGGTTGAATATCCTGCATGCGGCGATTAGATTGAAAACTTCGCTTGGTTAATGGGTTAAGCAAAATTTTGACTAAAATTGCAAATATAATTACAACGAGGCCGTAGTTGGGCACCATGTTATACATCTTAGATAAAGACCAGGTAACCAGACGACCAAGGGGACGAATGATCGCCCAACCCAATTCCATTGTTTCTTCGAGGCCCACGCCCAAAGCGGTTATTCTGCCATATTCTAAAGGCCCTATGTATAAATCAAAGCGACCACTTTGCGCTGTGCTTTGTCTTAATTCTGTCGAAAAAATAGGGCGCTTGCCATCAACAAAACCACGCACAACGCCACCCACGCCCGGCGCCTCCGGAATTATTGCGGAAATAAAATATTTAGTTTTTGTCGCGGTCCAATTTGTNTTTCCTGTTTGTTTTTCTTCTGTTGTTTGACCCGCCTTTACAGAAGGTTTTAATAGCTCATCGCCCAAGTAGGCATATCCTTTAAAATGGGTGAACTCATCTTTTTGATTTTTTTCAGTTGGCGCCAGCCCACCATTCCAATGAAGGCTGTATTGGGCACGCGATAGATAACGATCTGGAGAGTCAAACCCAACCTCTAACCCAATCTTGTAAGTCTTTGGATAAAAAGTAAATCGTTTAGTTATGATATGGTTTTCAAATTTGGTTTTAAATGTTAACGATTTCTGTTTAGCCGTTGCGTCAATCTTGGACTCAGAATTAACAGCAGACCAATTGTTAGTCAATGAAACAGCGTCACCATCAAGCGAGACAAACTTTAAAAGCAAATTCTCTTTATTATATTTATCAACGATATTGACCTTGGAGGAATCGTATTTAGAATATTTTTCGAGAATATATTTTGAAAAAGAACCGCCGTTCAAATTAGAAAGAGTCGTCGTGTACAGTCCGTTTCTAACGACGAATTCCCGAGATGGAACTGTTGGAGAAAGAGCGGATTCCCGATTTTGTATTATCGGATCCCTATAGCCTTCTTTTTTTTCTGTAGAAAAGGTGGGGGTGGACACCGTTGAATCAACATCGGAGTTCATGGTGGGTGGAGCCACCATATCCATATACCACGGCGTAAAAATTAAAACGACAGCGATAAGGGCAAAAGCAAGAAGTGTTTTTCTATCCATGAGTTGTTAGGCTAACACCACCCAACACAGAAGTTGGATTGGCGATGATTTAACACGCCCGAAAGGAAGGAAACCCATTAAGCAGAAAGGGATTTTCTGCCTTTTTTACGTCGGCGGGCCAATACTTTTTTTCCACCAACGGAAGACATCCTAGACCGAAAGCCGTGTTTATTTTTTCTTTTTCTTTTACTTGGTTGATATGTGCGCTTCATTGTTTCTCCAAAATTAGCCCGGGAAAATAACAAAAATATCTCAACAAGACCAAAGAAAACGTCGAAAAGTTGAATGTGAGAAAAAAAACTAAAAAGAGACAAAAAGGCAATTGATGTGATATAAAAAAAGGCCATAAATTGAGTACAACCTAATTGTGGAAAACATGTGGAAAACTATACAATGACGCACACCGATCTTTGGAAAACAACAAAAGAAAATTTAAAAAAAACTCACCCTCAGCACGCCTTTTCGACTTGGTTTGAACCCATTACATCAATTGCCCTAAACAATAACAACCTTATTTTGGAGGTACCCAACCAATTCTTTTTTGAATGGATTCAGTCTCACTATAAAAAATCAATTCAAAAACAAACGGAAGANGCGTTTGGCGGTACGATTAATATTAAATATACAGTCACGCCAGAAAACAACGAATCAGAAAAAGAGAAAAACCAAANCCGAGCAAAANCGNATTCGGAAACACCAAAACAAAAGCTAAAAAATATTAACCGGCATTACACCTTCTCGTCTTTTATTGAGGGCTCTCACAACCAATTTGCAAAAGCTGCGGCGCTTAGCACCGTAGAGTCGTTGGGAAACAAAGCATTTAATCCTTTGGTTATTTATGGGGGCGTAGGCATGGGGAAGACACACCTGCTCCATGCAATAGGAAACAAAACTATAACAGAGAAACCTGGAAAAACAATTGTTTGCGCTTCAAGTGAAAAATTTACGCTAGACTTCATTTCTTCAATACAAAAGAANAAAACNGTGGAGTTTTCAAAATCATATAGAAAAGCNGATGTTTTATTAATCGATGATATACAATTTTTTCAGGGAAAGGAACAAACACAAGAACAGTTTTTTCACACGTTTAACGAGCTGTTTCAAAATGGAAAACAAATTGTTATGACTGCCGATAGATACCCTGGAGAGATGGTGGGGTTACAGGATCGGCTGTTATCTCGATTTAAATCTGGTCTATCGGTCGATATACAGCCACCAGATTTTGAAACGCGGGTGGCAATTGTTATGGAAAAAGCGGAACAAAACGGATTGAAATTGTCGTATGATATAATTGAGCTTATTGGTACACACATTAAAAAGAACATTAGAGACATAGAAAGCACAATAATTAGGCTGCTCGCCCACTCGTCGTTATCAAATACAGAAATCGACTACAGCTTAACAAAAAAGGTGATAAAAGAAAGATTGGGAAAAAGCGCAATAACAGACTTAACCGTTGAAGATATNGTAAGAAGAGTTTCAGAAACTACCCACATAAAAGAANGAGAAATTGTTGGCGCAAGTCGAAAAATGGAAATTACAGAAGCAAGGCAAATATCAATTTACTTGTGTCGTGAAATATTGGGCACCCCGCTGGTAAGCATCGGAATGCATTTCGGCGGTAGAGACCATTCCACCGTTTTGCACGCATGCAAAGTTATTGGAAGTAAAACAAAAAAAGACCACCGTATTGGCGCATTAGTTGGAGAATTAAAAAACGAACTATCTTTTGCTTTAAATTAAAGCCGGAAAATCATTCGTCGTTATCTTCATTATAATAGTCATAATAATCTGAATAATATTCCGCCTGAGCTGCGGCGCTAAAATCCTCATAGTTATCACCCTCAGGCGCCGAAACCTCCTTCTCCGGTTCTTCGTCATTGCGGTCACCGACAAAACCAAGATCTTTATGAGAAGGTGGGGCGTCCGACCTTAAAGCCGTAGAAGAAAGGGTTGGGCGAGTATTGTTCCGAAACAATACGCCCAACAAAAAAGAGAAAAACAGCAAAAGAATAGAGAATATTGCCCCCTCAGGTATAAAGACCAACCCACCAAACATATTCTGATCTAAGCCGTAATTTAAAAAGACTGCGGCGGACAGAAGAAACCCAAAGAGTATAATTACATTTCCGGCGACATCCGGAAGGTCGGACTGCATAATAGCTGCATATAAAAACCAAACCAAAACACCGGCAATCGCAAAAAAGATTCCGAGNAAATAGTTCTCAGATAGAACCGAAGCAAAAAAAGCAATAATGGCTAGCGCCGGTATTAGAAAACCGACACCAACCCGGATGTTGTTATTCATAATAAAACACGATGTTAAGTGTAAATTGATCCCCGAGATTATCTTCGGAAAATTGCCCATTAAAGGAGTAAAATGCAAGTGTTTATACTATTATATATCCGCTGTAATTTTACCCCCTTAATTTCAAACTATCATGGTAAATATGAGTAAAAGTACAAAGATTGGCGTAATTGGCGTTGGCCACCTTGGCTATCACCACACAAAACATTATGCCCAACTAAAGGGCGCAGATCTCGTTGGTATTTATGATTCCAATCAAAAGGCGGCAAAAGAAACAGCACGCCGGTTTAATACAAAACCGTTTAAATCAATGGCTTCCATGATAAAAGAAGTAGATGCCGTATCCATCGTTACACCAACAGAAAGCCACAAGGATATAGCAGAGACGTGCATCAAAAACGGGAAACATGTTTTTATTGAAAAACCAATTGCAAAAACAGTGGAAGAGGCAGATAGGATTCTCGAGGTTGGAAATAAATACAATGCGATAATCCAAGTAGGACACATAGAAAGATTAAATCCAGCGCTAATACCNCTTTCAAGTTTCGACCTCACCCCTAAATATATTGAGGTACAACGCCTCGCGCCATACATGAGCCGAGGAACAGATGTGCCGGTGGTGCTTGATTTAATGATTCATGACATCGATCTGATCTTGGCTTTTGTAAAATCACCCGTAGAAGAAATTCAAGCAAACGGCGTTTCAATAATGACGGAATCAGTGGACATAGCAAACGCCAGAATTCGATTTAAAAATGGTACCATCGCCAACATAACATCTAGTCGCGTTGCAAAAGACCGCGTTAGAAAACTAAAGGTTTTTCAACAGGATTTATATATCACGATCGATTTTTTGATCGGACTTACTGAAATATATAAAGTGATGGACAGCAACCAAGCAGATCCCAAGGCCGTTATGTCTGCACCCCTACTATCAAACGGAAAAAGCCGGCAAATATTATATGAAAAACCGGAAATTAAACAGCACGATGCGTTAAAAATGGAACTAGAAAATTTTATAGAGTCTATTCAGGGCAAGGCCACCCCGATCGTTGATGGCGCCGCCGGTAGAAACGCCCTAGATCTCGCAATTCAAATACACGATAAAATATTAGAGGGTTTGAAATAATGGATATTAGAAATTTTTTATTTAAATACAGAAGCTATACACCAATTCCTATTGGTATTATGATTGTTTATTTTGCACGCCAAGATAGCGCACTTTTATTGATTGGGGTTCCTTTTTTGCTTTTAGGGGAATCGATTCGCGTGTGGGCAGTATCATATGCTGGGGGCGAAACCAGAACGCGAAGGGTGGGCGCGCCGGCGCTGTGTTCATCGGGGCCATTTGCCTTTGTAAGGAATCCCCTTTATTTAGGTAACATGTTTATGTATTTAGGTATAGTCTTTATTGCCGGATCAGCAAACATATGGCTAATGGTTGCAACAACATTAGCGTTTTTTTTGGTTCAATACTCTTTGATTGTATCACTAGAAGAGGAGACGCTGGGGGCGATATTTGGACAAGAATATGAAGAATATAGAAGCAACGTTCCCGCTATTTTTCCTAGACTCTCTCGGTGGGATACGCGCGATAAAAGGAAACCGACAAGCATGTTAAAAACGATAAAGACAGAAAAACGAACCCTTCAGAACGTTATCTTTATTCTTTTATTAATTTTTTTACGAACCCAGGCGCTTTCTTAAGATTACACGGGGCCTTGCTTGGTTAACCCCCAAAACAAATTAAAGAACCCAACCTTTTTTATTGTAGCCGGAGAAGTTTCGGGAGATCTTCATGGTGCGCAATTAATAAATGCAATTAAAAACAGATGTCCCCAAAGTCGTTTTGTAGGTCATGGCGGCGATAAAATGACAGAGGCGGGGCTTGAAAGAATCATCCACATAGATCGATTGGCCATTATGGGGTTTTCAGAGGTGATTAAGCATTTGCCGTTTATGATGAGGGCAATGAAAGAGTCTTTAGCCATAGTGCGGAAACTTAAACCCGATAGAATTATATTAATTGATTACCCGGGATTTAACTTGCGACTAGCAAAAAAAATCCACGGCATGAAACTGCCAGTCACTTATTTTATTCTGCCGCAACTTTGGGCGTGGAAAGAAAATAGAATCAAAACATTTAAAAAACACATTGACCAAGCCCTAAGCATTTTTCCTTTTGAAAAAGATTGGTTTGAAAAACACGGTGTTACTGTGAACTTTGTTGGGCACCCGTTTTCAGAAATTGAAGCGCCGAAAATAAAAAAAGAAAAATTTCTATTAAAACACAACTTAAACACCACCGATCAAATATTGGTTCTTTTGCCCGGTAGCCGCCAACAAGAAATTGATAAGCACTGGGATATCTGTTGGAAAACGGTTGCGCTGTTGCGCTACCAGAAACCAAACTTAAAGGTAATCGTTGGAAAAGCGAGCGGCGTTGTGATTCCCCAAAAGATACAGGGACTGTTGTTCGAAGAAGATGAAATTCGTGCGGCCATGGCCTTTGGAACGGCGGCCCTAACAGCCTCGGGAACAGCGACCCTTGAATGTGCCGCCCTAGACATACCACAAGTCGTATTTTATAAACTTTCAAGAATCTCAGGAATCATAGCAAAGAAACTTAACAAAGCGCCATTTGCAGCAATGGTAAATCTAATTGCTGGTAAGAAAGTGGTGCCGGAGTTTTTACAAAAAGACGCAACAGAAAAAAACATTGCCGCTGCACTAAGTCCGCTTCTTGAGTCTTCACACAAAAGAAGGGCAATGTTAAGCGGGTATAACGAAATCAGAAGATCTCTTGGGATTCCGGGGGTGTATCTTCGCGCAGCAGATCTCATATTAAAAAAAACATCTCATGGCTAATCCAGAAAACGAAAAAAAATTAAAAAATCGATTTCTTGTGTGGGTTGGCACCCTGATTGGCCCGCGCTTGCTCCGTTTTTTATATAACACAAATAGCTGGGAGATTGAGGGAGCCAACCACTACGAAAAGGCAGTTAAAAACGGAAAGTCGGTAATTATCGCATCGTGGCACAGCACACTATTAACCGTTTTTATGGGGCTTTCTAATAAGAACTTTTACGGAATGGCGGGTAACCATCATCCGGAAGCTGAAATTATTTCTGGAATTGGAAACAAACTTGGCTGGCAAGTAATTAGGGGGTCGTCTACGGATGGTGGAAAAAAGGCATATAACGATATGCTGGGTGCTTTAAAAAAACCAGGTACCGTTTTTGCCATAACGCCCGACGGTCCACAAGGGCCCGCAAAAAGACCAAAGGCAGGAACAATCCGCGCGGCCCAAAAAACAAGCGCGGTGATTATCCCCACCGCGGGACAATCAACAAAGCGCTGGTCGTTTAAAAACTGGGACACATTTTATTTAACAAAGCCATTTGGAAGAACCGTACTGCTGTTCGGTTCACCAATTGAGTTTAGCAATACAGGCGGGTTTGAAGCCTGTTCGGAACAATTACGAAAAGCGTTAAACAAATTAGAAAAGGAGGCAGAGCGCCGTGTCGGGATGGAAAAAACCGATTGACCACAATATAAGGTATGTTCTTTTTCCATTGGCGATGCTCTATTGGGGAGTTTTGTTTTGGAGAAACTTATTTTATAATCTCGGATTTTTTGTGTCAAAAAAACTTCCCGCAAAAGTTATCAGCGTCGGCAACATTACTACTGGGGGAACCGGAAAAACACCAGCGGTTATTTATTTAGCAAAAGCCTTATTGAAGAAAGGAAAGAGGGTGGCCATACTAAGTCGTGGTTATGGTCGCCAAACCGCAGGAACACAACTCGTGACGGACGGGAAAACACAGGTCTCAGATTGGCGAAACTTTGGCGATGAGCCCACATTAATATCTAAAGCCTTAAGCGGTGTCCCGGTTGTTGTGGATGAAAAAAGACACCGCGGCGGTATGTTTTTAGTTGATAAATTTAATCCAGATATAATTATTCTTGATGATGCCTTTCAGCACCGTTCCATTGAGAGAGACGTTGATATTGTTTTAATAAACAGTCAAGACAATAGGGCTGACCACAAACTACTTCCTTATGGTTTTTTGCGAGAGCCGTGGGTTCACTTAAAACGTGCCCACGTACTAATATTTACAAAAACAAATCTCAAGAAACCAGCACCATTTTTGAGATCAATAGCAAGAAACTCAAAAGCCCATAAACTTAAAAGTGTTTTTGTACAAAAACACTTTGTCTCACCAAAAGGGCAAAAGAAAAACATATTAAACAGAACAAAAGTACTTGCCGTTTCGGCAGTAGGGGATCACCGCGGGTTTGTTCAAACCCTTATAAATTCTGGATTAGAAATCGTAGATGAAATAGCATATATAGACCACCATGACTATTCACAAAAAGACATAGAAGAAATTCAAAGGCGCTTTTTAAAATCAGACGCGGAGTTTGTTATAACGACCGAAAAAGACATGATCAAAATTGACCAACTAAAACTGTCTGGGCTTGAAATATATAGCATGGGGATTGAGTTTAAACTAAACCTAAAAGCAGAAAAACAGTTATTAGATATTATTCTAAAGGAAAAACAAGCTTAAATCTGTGCCATACCCCAAGCAAACATAATACCGACAAAAGACAACAATAGGGGCCAACCAGTATTAATCATTTGTCGCGCACTTGGATCTTCAAAAACATGTATTTGAAACTCATGTGACGCGACTGCACCCCGACCATCAACCGCGATCAAAACAATGTCATTTGGACCCCGTTGATTGGGTCGAGGCTTCCAAGAGAATATCCCCGTTTTTCGGTTAAAGGTCGAATATTTTGGAAGCTTTACAGCTTTGTAGGCCACCCGGTCCTTGTTTAAATCTTCTGCCACCACTTGGTACTTATACAAATGCCCCGTAAGCGCAACGGGTCTGGGTGTCGAAATAATATTGGGGTTAATATTAACAAAAACCTTTCCTTCTTGCGTGTCGTTCTGGTACCCATCTGATACCTGAACCGTAAAGCTGTTGTTATTAATTTGGGCGGACTTTGGTATCCACACAACCTTTCCCTTTTTACTCATTTGCATCCCGTGAGGCGCTTTGATTAATGAGAACAACAAATCCGCATCATCGTTTTTATCTTCTACTTGGAGTTGATATTTAAACACCTCGCCAACCATGCCAGACACAGGCGCATTTGAAACAATCACGGGGGGGTGGTTTATATAAACATCAAACGACTGTTCATCTTTTGTATAACCATCTGAAACGAGATAAGATACGCGCTGCTTGTCAACCTGTTCGGTGGTTGGGGTCCAGGATATCGTTCCTGTATATTCATCAACCTCCATCCCATCTGGAAACTCCAAGAGGGTATATTTAACAGCACCCAATTTTCGAGCCATGACTTTTGGTGGCCGCCCCTTATTGCCCTGAAAGAACTCCCAAAGGATATCTTTAATTGCAACCGTGCGGTCATCAACAGACTCAACGATGATATTTAGGCGATCATTTTCCCAGAAAATGGAATGGACATATTTTTTTATATTTAATCGGGACACCTCCAAAGATAGAGTGTCTAAAACATCAGATTCTGTCAAATAAACAGTTTCAGCGTTTTGCCAATCCATTAGATAGCGATCGATGTTCTCCATATATACATCATCACTAACCTGAATAGAATAAATACGATAATTTTCAACAACCTCTAGGGGTACAACCACATCGTATGGAAGCAAAGAACCCCGGTTCATGTCCGAAGTCATGATTTGGTATTGATATGCCTGCCCAACCGTTCCCTGCATTGGCGGAATTGAAACAATGTTAATCGGCGCATTAACAAAAAACTCTGACTCGATTAGTTGTGTCGTGCGTCCATCTCCAACCTCAAGCATTAGGTGGGAAAAATCTATATTTTCTCGCGTTGGTTCCCAAACAATCATCCCACCATATGGATCCATTCTCATTCCCGACGGCATTTCATGGGCGACATAAATTAAGTCATCGTTGATATTTGGGTCTGATACAGCCAGCTGGAACCGATATTCTTCACCAAGATTAATAACATTCATTTTCATGGGGGCCGCCTCAACAACAGGGGGGTGGTTCACATATAGTTTCACACGCTGGGAGTCCACGGCAATACCATGATTTACCTTAACAACAAACTGTTGAGTGTCGATTTGTGTAAGGCTTGGGGTCCATGTGATCGTACCAGTATCATTAATAATCATTCCATCTGGATTATTAATTAAACTAAAATTTAGAATATGCTCCAGGTCTGGGCGCCAAATATCTACTTTATATCTATAGAGATCNTCAATGGTGGCATTTTGGGGTGCCTCAGATAAAATTTTAACACCCGCACGCGCAAACAAAGAAAAGTTTTGAGTCGCGCGGTCGAAGCCATCGCTAACAACCAACCGAACATCATACACGGCAATATGAGAAGAATCAGTTTGCCAAAATAAAGAACCATCACCGTTGAGCACCATTCCGTTTGGTGAAACCTCAAGTTGAAAATTTAGAGAAACATCCGGATTTTTATCAAGAATAATAGGTGTATATACAAACGTATCTCCCGCTACAAACTCAGTTCCCAACGGTTCTGACGCAAAAAGCGGCGGGTCGTTAACGTATATCCACAATCGTTCATCGTCTCCTTCCAAATTTGGAACAACTTTATAAGTTAAAAGCGAATCTTCTTTTGTGGTCATAGGGGTTACGTTTTCCCCCAGCTTTCTCTCTACATGATAAGCTAATTTATACGCACCAAGCTGGCCGTCGTTTGGAACCCAACGAACAGAACGCGAATCATAATGAAAGAACATTCCCTTCGGCGGGGGTTGTAGCCATCTGAAGCTGTAAAATTCTTTTTTCTCCTCCTCGGGAAGCGTATATGCGAAAGATTGATTCACGGTTAAAACGTGTCGTGGTAACACACCACCTGGAAGCGGCTGCCCCATTGTTTCTATAGGCTTGGATATTTTGGGTAAAGATATCTCTTCTTTTGGAATATGGGGAAAAACATCTAACACATCTTCTTCTTGAGAGACCACATCTAACACCTCGGGTGTTGTTGGTTCCGGCCCATGCCCAAGGTCTGTTAAAAAGAGAACGGCTTCATTCCCATCCCAACCAGCGGCGATCACAGAACCAGAATACACACCCTGAACGATTTGAGGGAGAACGGAAAAAACCTGCGCTTCTCGAACATTGTCTTCTTCTAAGGTAAAATATTCAAATGGTTCAACGATGCCATCTATACCACCGGAGACCAGTGTGAGAATGTTCATATCACCAGACACCAGGAGTATATCATCAAAAGAATCTTGGTTAAAGTCAGCCACACGCATTTCAGATAGAGGCCCACCCTCTATGGGTAGTTTTTCAATTGATAAATAATCCTCCGTGAGCGTCATGGATACAATGTCCCCATTATAAAAAGGGATCAAAATATCAACATAGCCATCTTTATCCCAATCAGTCAAAGACACAGCGGTTGGTATTAAACCATCTAAACCGGGGATTGGAGTGTTTTGACCTTCACCCATAACCAGCTCTGAGCCGAGATTATAAAATGGTTGTGAGCGAAGAATACTACCCTCAGGCGAGAGGACAACAATCTCATCAAAACCATCACGATTCCAATCAACAGCTGTAACATATATTGCGCCAATCCCAGACCGCATACCACTTGGTTTTACCGTTTGAACCACAACCCACTCGCCATCCTCATTTAAATCGAGAATAACGATTTCACGCAACGGGCTTCCAAGCGAAACTGCCAATTCTTGATCCATATCTCCATCATAATCCATCAAAACAAAATTATGGCCTCGTACGAAATTTCTACCCCCGGACAAGTTTAATACCCCCCCAGCGTTTTCGCTAAACCGTTCGCCGTCCCAAAAATAATAAAAGGCAATCGGTTGTAATAATTCTTCTTGGTCGGGTTCCGCTAAATTAGAAATGGTTATTAACTCTGGGATGCCATCTCCGTCCAAATCACCTAACTCAACATCCACAAAATTTCCAAGTAAGCCATCGGGAGCCTCAAGCTCCCACCCCATTTTTTGATAACCACCCTTGTCGATTTCATAATATCGAATAACAGATAATGTTTTATTGCCATATGAGCCGGATTCGACGGAGGCAAATTCCTGCAAGCCGTCTCCATCAAGATCATACGTTCCTTCCATATGAACAATTTTCATATTTTGAGAAAAGACGGAACAAAGAAAAGCCCCAACAATGATTGATTGTTTTATAAAGTTCATGTGCTATCGGAAGATACGACAGGCATATCGGTTTTAATTGAATCTGTTGTGATTGGTATTGGCCCTATTGGTGTTATAGATAATGTATCAATGTCTGAATTTATAGAATCAACCGGCATGATAACGACAGAATCCGAAACAGTCTTATTGATATTGTCAATAGCCGGGGAAAGACCATCGTTCTTTGGGATCTGAATTTTATCTTCCACAGAATGGTTTGAAGGGGCGACGTCGCCAACAAGATTATCAACGGTTGTTTTTTCTTTAAGCTTAATAGCTGGCGCATAGAAAGAATGAAAATCGGCATTTGCCTTTAATGTGTCGGGAATAGAATCTGCGTGAAATACAAAGGTATCTCGATTGGCAGGGGTGAGCCACGTATCAATTTTAAAAGGGACAAAAGAAGATTCAAAATCAATTTCAGTAATTATTTTTTGAGCACCGCTTTCTTTAACACCAACATCTCCCCTGATTGCATAAGGACGACCCCCAAAATATGAAATTGTCATACTATGATCCTGACGACGAAGGGGGGAGGAAAGAGAAACGGTACCAGAAATCTTTTCATTTGAAGACAAAAGACTGAGGTGACCATTGGGGATTGAATCCAAACTTAATGTAGAGCGAAACCCCTCAAAAAAATACTCAGGAAACCTATACAAATCAGAATGAAACCCCTCGGGATCAAAAGACTGAGGAACGGTATCTTGAGATGGAAAAATGGAAGCATATAAAATATTGCTACCCAAATCGTGTATCAGAGATAAGGTCACAATTGAGCTCGGCTTGACAAAAGACGATTTAAAATTGAACGCGGACTTTTTGTTGTGCTTTATTGTGCTTAGGTCCGCGGAGACACCAATAGAAACAACACCATTCGTGTTTATACTATTGGCGCTAAATGGGGTTTCGCCTTCAAAAACAAAGCGGTCGTTTTCATCAATATCTGCTGTAGAAATATTAATTCGATGAAAACGCGGTGGCACCACCATAAATGGTTTTGGCGGTACAATCGTATCGCTCACAACGATAACAAGAGACGAATCTATGGTTTGTAAAACGGGGTGTATTTGATGGGTATCCCCCAAACTATCTTTTTCGCTTAATAACTCCTCTTTTATACGAAGATTCAAGGAAAAGGAGGCATCAACCACACCAATGTTTTCTCGAGTAGGAACCCACTTTATTTGATAAACATTTGGATCAAATCGCATTTCACTTGGAGGGGTAGTCCGCCATTTAAAACCATAGAAATCTGATGTTGAGTCTGGGAGAATAAACAGGTTTAGAGAATCACCCAAAAGGAGTGTATCTGTAACAAGAAAGGAAAGGGAATCAGAATCGTTTGCCCGAGAATTTTTTAATACAGAGTCATAAAGGCCCCTCTCTACTCGAGATAAAATAGTACGATTTATTTCAACCTCGCCGGCAGAAGACTTCATATCAAAGAGACCAGATTGACTTAGCCTGCTTTCAGTAAAAGTAAGAACACTATCTTTTAGAGCAAGGGCATAAACCTCCCCGGTTGCAAAAGGCACCAGAAGTTCTTCCACCCCATCTTTGTTTTCATCAAATGGCTGGATATACTGACCCAACACAGCGCGGGCTCCATTTAAAACCAGCAGATCAGACGCAACAGCTTTATTTGGATTTGTTACCGAAAACACGCTTGTTTTAAGNACGTTGCCTTCGGGGCTCATCAAAGAAACAAAACTCTCTTTTTCATTAGAAAAAACCCCCGTGTATACTGGACCATATCCGTTATTGACCAACGCAGAAGACAGCGTGTAACTATTTGTCTTTTGAAGGGCTCCCTCCTCTAATGATAATGAAAATAACTCCACACTCCGCGTCGGAGTTGACATTGATACAGCAAAATTATTTAAAGATCCCCAAATATTTCCAGGACGAATTCTATTCCCGCCAATGTCCTTGTTCTGAATAAGTTTAGGGTTTGATGAAAACGCCACTCCATTCCATTCAAAAACACCCAACCAGTGGTCTTGATTTGAGGCCAAAACAATGATCAGCTCTTCTTTGCCGTCATGGTTTAAGTCGGTTAGTTTTGCGTCGGTTACCCTCGAGCCGTTTTTAGGTGAAAACGCCCATAACAAATTGTGGCTGCCACCATCTCCCAATTCAATATACTCTAACTGGTTTGACAGTCCACCAAGAAGCAACACCTCACTTTTACCATTGTTGTTTAGGTCAAATGTTCCGAAAACAAAAAGATTTCCAGCCAGTAGAACCCCACAGGTGCAAATGAACAAAAAAGCTGGAAATTTAATTGACATTAAGCTTTTCCCAGCCCGAGAATGTGGATGAAAATTGAGACGTTATTACGATAATATGAATACCCTTACCTACAGGTTCCATCAAATATAGGTGTTCACCGTCGAATATATCAAGAAAAAGGCCAGATATATTCTAATTGAAAAATAACATTTATCTTTTCATATTCACGGCATACTGAATAAATTGAACGCTCATTGTTTAACTACTAATTTAGCTTAATGAAGAAAATTATTACAACATTACTGTTTATCGCTTCACAGACAAGCGCCCAAGGAGACATATATCCAACAGAAACCTCCTATGGTGGTGGTATTGGTTTTAGTTCTATGTATATGGTATTGGATTCAGTGCCGGGAGAGCACATTTTAAACGAATTGGGGTTGAGCGTAAAAGATCTTTCCTCTCGCCCGCTGGTTTTTCACGGCGGAGAAGGGTTTGCACAAATGTCTGGTCCCTGGCGATTGGGCGGATATGCGGGGCTTGGCACAGCTCAAGCGAGCAATGTTTTTGATATACAAATGTTTGTTAATCGTGATGATTCAGTTGGTTATCAGACACCGGCTTTTGGAAAAGAAAATGAGGGAGATTCTTTATATACATACGCAGAAAACCTATCGGTAAAAGCACGCCTCAATTTTTTATTGGGAGCCATGACCGTTGAATATGTTTTACCCGTTTATAGAGACCTTGAAGTTATGGCTGGCGCTTTAATGGGTATCGGTCGATACACGCTTTCTGTTGATCAGCATATCGGTACACCAAAATGGTCTAATTTTAGTAAGAACATGTATGGCTACATAGAGAACAATAGTGTTTTGGTAGAAATTGACACATTGGGGCGAACGCACTCAGAAGCAGCCAACGCCTACCGGGAAAACGGATTAAGGCCAATTAATGTAAACGGCACAATGACAGAGCTCAGCGGCACCTTTTTTAACTTTCAACCCTATATCGCCGTTAAGTGGCAATTTCTTGATCGTATGGGATTGCGGATTAGCGCAGGATATAATAAAGGAGCCATTGGCAGGGGAAAGTGGAAACTCAATGGCCATATCCCAATTAATGATTCACCAAAATCATCACTCCAAGGAATTACGCTGCGCACGGTTATTTATTTCGGTCTATAGTTTTTACCCGACAAATGAAACAATTTAAATTTCCAATCAGGCTAACATGGCTAGCAGGTATTACCGCAGGGATACTCATTATACTTCCACTGTCTCAGGCAACATACTCAAAACAAAACAACCCCTATTCTATTATAGAGACCAAGTTTAAAGTCATGAACCAAATTTTATATTTTGTAAACCAACTGTATTATGAAGAGGTGGATATGGAAGAGCTCATGGATGGCGCCTTTCACGGTATTATGGATCAGTTGGATCCCCACTCTATATTTATTTCAGCCAAAGATCAAAAAAATATTAACGAGCTATTTAAGGGAGAATTTCAAGGAATCGGTATTGAGTTTGACATCCTAAATAGTTTTATTACAGTTATCTCACCAGTAATCGGAGGTCCATCAGAAAAGGCAGGAATCCAGGCTGGAGATTGGATTCTTGAAATTGACGGTGCAAGCGCAAAGGGCATCGAAAGAGAAGATGTTTATAAAAAACTTCGAGGGAAAAAGGGGACACGCGTTGATTTAAAAATTGGCAGGATTGGCGCAGATTCTTTTGGCGTTACAATTGTTCGAGACGACATTCCATTGTATAGCGTGAGGGCAAGTATAATGCTTGATAACCGCACAGGCTATGTTTGGTTAACAAGATTTTCCACAAAATCAGGACCGGAGGTTCGCAAGTCGATCAATAGCTTATTAAATCAGGGTATGGATCGTTTGATCTTAGATTTGAGAAACAATAGTGGCGGTATATTGGAGCAAGCAGCAGAAGTGGCCAACCTTTTTATTACACAAGAAGACACTATTGTGTACACCAAGGGGAAAGAAAAGAAAGTTAACCAGGCTTTTGTTGCGGCCCCCTATAAGGGGAATGGATCGTTTTCTGTCGTTTTATTAATCAATCGAGGATCAGCCAGTGCGAGTGAAATTGTAGCGGGCGCGATACAAGACCTAGACCGCGGACTGGTTGTAGGTGAGACCAGTTTTGGGAAGGGTTTGGTGCAACGCCAGGTTGATCTTAGTGACGGCTCTGCAATTCGTGTTACTATTGCACAGTATTATACACCGAGCGGAAGGCTGATCCAGCGCTCGTTTGACAACGGGAACCACGAAGATTATTATAAGGAACTATATGAGGAAAATCGCGAAGCCAAATTAGATTCATTAAAAAAACTTCGCCCACCTTTTACCACCCGGGCAGGGAGAACGGTTTATGGCGGCGGCGGAATTACACCCGATGTATATATTCCTTGGGATTTAGATATTACCGTTACAACGCGAAAAATCATGGCCAACCCAAATCGACCAATATTTAACTGGAGCGCAAAATTTTTAAAAAACCACTCAGAAATACCTGAGCACTATAGAGATTTTCAACAAAACTGGGAATTACCACAAACTGCACTGGGGGAATTTTTAGATTACACGACAGAGAAGATAGACAAAAAAGAAGCCCTTAAAGATAGTCTATATTTAAAAATAATGCTAAAAGCAGAAATAGCCGGCACAAAATGGGGCAGGGGTGAACTTTGGGGTGTCCGTGTAGCCGCAGATAATCAAATATTAGACGCGTTAAAACATTTTAACGAAGCGGATGCATTCTTGGAAAAACACAACTAAACGTCCGCGTTTTCTTACAATCAACTTATTTCTGTTCTTTATAGAGAATGATAAATTTAATAAATAAATATGAATTTCTATAAAATATAGCTTAGATTTTGTTAATCAATTACTGTAGGTAATTAATCAATCAATTAATGTAGTTCAATGGAGTCGTCGTTGTATGAAAAAATTATATCTTATTGTCGCCATGTTTGCTATTTTTTTCTCGGGCTTATCCGCACAGCAAAAAGATGATAAAGGCATTTATCTCACCGCCGAAAAAATGCCAGCAATAAAAGGTGGAATGGCTTCAATTGGGAAAAAAGTGCGTTACCCAAAAATTGCAAAGGAGATGGGTATACAGGGCGTAGTTTATGTGGGTTTCGTGGTTACCAGTGAGGGCAAAGTTAGCGAGCCCAAAATTCTTCGTTCCTTAGCAAAACCCCTTGATGCAGAAGCTCTTCGGCTTATCACTGAAGATGTAAAATTCACGCCAGGATATTATCAAGGTAACGCTGTTCCCGTTCGGATGGTTCTTCCTATTCGCTTTAGGTTATAAAGCATCTTTAATAATTAAAATAATGCAAAATATCTATTTACGAATATTCCTACTAATCATTTCAATGTTTGCGAATTTGTTTGCAGACGAAGCCGATCTACGATTCAAAGCAATAAGCGCACGCGACGGGTTGTCTGATAATGACATTACATCTATCAGTGACGATGGTCGCGGGTTTTTATGGCTTGGGACAAAAGAAGGACTCAATCGATATGATGGATATGACGTAACCGTTTATAATTCCAACCCTTTTGATACAACCGCCTTGTCGGGGAATCGTATATGGGGTCTTTATAAAGACACCTCAGGAGACGTTTGGTCAATAACCGATAAAAGCTTAGATCTTTACTTATATGGGAAAAACACCTTTAAAAGATTTAATACAGGCAGCCGCCCAACATTTGTCACAGAAGATCGCGAAGGTGTTATATGGATTGCAACAGAAAGCACCGGATTATTTTCAATAGATAAGGTGACCGCGGAAAAAAAGAATTATCATTTTGACCCCGCAGACCCTTTTTCGATTTCCAGCAATAATTTTGATGCCACACAATTTAATCCGATAGTTATTGATTCATCGGGAAACCTTTGGATTGGCACCTTAAATGGCCTTAATTATTATCTTAAAGAAAAGGATGTTTTTCAAAGGCTCAAATCTTCTACAAACAACCCCAATACAATCTCAAATGATCGTATTAATACATTATTTATAAAAGGGAACGATCTCTATATAGGCACACCGAGCGGTTTGGATAAATTAAATATTGGGGATTTTTCGTCAATAACACGATTCGCCGGTACACAATGGTTTTCTCCTTTAAATCAATATTCTGTAAATAAAATATTAGATTTTGGTGAAAGCAAAAACATGTCAGGCCTATGGATGGCCACCACAACGGGGGTGGTGTTTTATAATGAGAACTATCAAATGTTTGAAGATTTGGCCTGGGACTATTTATTTGGTCAATATATTAAAAATATTTATTCAGATTCATCTGGAGACCTGTGGATAGATATTTTAGCTTTTACTGGACTTATTCATTTTAATACAGATAAATTTTTTGCAAATGGTGGGATGTTTGAAGAGAGCGACTTTCAAATATTACAGCCCAACACTGATGGAACAATGATAGCGGTTAAAGAACCAGAATCTCTACCAAATTCTGAAATAAACGATTTTTTTGTTGATGATTTTAATAATATCTGGATTGGAACTCAGGTTGGTTTAAACCAATTAATTAAAACAACACAAAGCTTTACATCATTAACAAAAGAATCCGGAGATATTAAAGGAGACAACATCCGCTCTGTTGTTCTTGATCGTGACGAAACGCTTTGGCTTGCTCATGAAAAAGGCGTNGATCACCTTGATAAAGATTACACCTTAATTAAACGATATACATCTGATCCAACCAATAAGAATTCACTTTTGACAGAAGAAACAGATGCGCTGGCAATTACTTCGGATGGAATGGTTTGGGCTGGGAGCCAATACAATGGAATGACAATTGTTGACCCATCGAAAAATAAATTTCTACGATTTAATCAAATAGAAGATGAACAGTATGGGGCAGATCTTAGCCTTGCTGGAAAAATCAATACAATATATCAAAAAGGCGACGTCGTATGGCTTTCAACGAGAGAGGGGATTGCCAAGACAAAACAGCAACAAAACGAATATAAGTTCTCTGTTTATCGACATGACCTGAATCCAGAAAACAAATTTTTACTTAATGCGACTGCATTTTTAGACCACAATAATAACGATGAGCTATGGGTTGGAACGGAAACCAACGGGCTATTTAGAATCAATGGTAAAACCATGAAACAGGTTGCCCATTATATTATAGACGAAAATGACGATAAGAGCTTCTCATCGTTTGGAGTAAAAACACTACACAGGTCTAATGATGGTGCTGTTTGGATTGGGACCGCAGGGGAAGGGCTTTACCGATACAATAAAAACGAAGANAACTTTGACCGCTGGTCGGTCCANAATGGATTGCCGAGCAATACAGTTCTTTCAATTATATCCGACAAAGAAGGTGCGATTTGGATGGGTACTCGACGCGGTATTTCAAAGCTTCAAAAAAATAAAAATATACAATCTTTTGAAATTTCTGATGGCTTACCGGCGGATATTTTCAACCAAGGGTCAGTGGCCATTCACACGAATGGGAATCTTTCCTTTGGTAGTGTTTCTGGATTAACAACCTTTAACCCAAAAGCAATCGTTATTAACCAGGAAGCGCCAAAATTAGCCATTTCTTCAGTAGAAGCAATAGACTATGACGGAAACAGGTCTCCGGTTGATTTTAGAGGCGACCAATTCAAAATAAATCATGAGATTCAAACATTGAATATCAACTTTGTTGGTCTGACTTATAATAAAACCGCTAAAAATCAATATCAATACACTCTGGATAATTACCTAAATAATTGGGTCCAAAACGGAAACGATCGATCGGTGGCCTTTCAAGGCCTGGACGATGGGAAATATACATTTCAATTTAAAGCCAGTAATAATGATGGCGTTTGGAATGAAACGCCATATGTCATAGGAATGGTTGTGACGCCCCCCTTTTGGGACACATGGTACGCCTATCTATTCTACCTTGCCTCAACTTTGGGGTTGGGCGCACTAGCCTTTGTTGGCGTATCAAAAATGCGACTACGCGGTCTTGAAAATAAAAGAAAAGATAAAGAATTAGAAGAAGCGCGCGAATTTCAGCTAAAAATGATTGCAAAAGAAATACCAGACTACTCCGGGATGAATATCAAAGCTTATATGCGTACGTCTACGGAGGTTGGTGGCGATTATTATGACTTTTTTGAACTTGAAGATGGTAGTTTTTATGTCGTGTGTGGCGATGCAACGGGCCACGGCGCACAGTCCGGAATGATGGTTTCAATAACAAAAGCGGGCCTGGCGGGTATTGTTTCCAATTCGCCCGATGATATATTAAATCGATTAAACAGTGTTGTTCGGCGTGTTGACACAGGAAGACTTCGCATGAGTTTGAGTGTTTGCATTTTTAGAGACAACAAACTATTTATCAGTGCCGCCGCAATGCCTCCAGCATACCTCTATTCTGCAAGAAATAAAAAAGTGGAAGAAATTGAAATCCACAATCTTCCACTTGGTGGATTGGATAATGAAAAATTTGATTTAGTAGAAAGAAATTTTAACGAAGGCGATCTTCTTGTGCTCCTTTCTGATGGCCTTCCAGAGGCCCCAAACCCCGGTGGAAACCTATTAGACTATCCAGCCGTCCAACAATGCGTTGAAAAAACAGGACATTTGGGAGCAAGCCCAGTAAAAGAAGCGCTTATAAAATTAGCAGACGAATGGCTTGACGGAACGCAAAACCCAGATGATATTACATTTGTTGTTTTAGAAAAAAATAATTCAAGAGAACAACCTCAAAAAATAGAATCTGCAGAACAAATTAAAAAAGTCGCTCAGGCTTAAACAGTTAAAGGAGATCAAATGACAAACCCAACGGTAGAACTGACTCTACCAGTAATGGAGGACATGGAACTCGCGGCTACAAAAACAGCAGAAGTTGTTGCAAAGCGCATGGGCCTTGATGAGATGAAAACGGCAGAAATTAGCATGGCGTTAATCGAAGCCTGTATTAATGCCTTTGAGCACTCAAAAACAAAAGACAATATATTTATCCATTATATTATTGAAGAAGAGACCCTAGTTATTAAGGTGGGAGACAGGGGCATTGGATTTGATTCTGAAGTCGTTGCCATCCCAAACATTGATGAAAAGATTAATTCATCAAACAAAAGAGGCTGGGGGCTTCAGCTAATGAAAGAATTAATGGATACAGTTGAGTTTGAAACAACGGCAGATGGAACCACCGTCACAATGACAAAAACAAAATAACAAATAGAGACCCAAAAGGAGAAAAATTACATGCCTGATTTTGACATGAAAATAAAGGAGGAGAGTGNCGTTATTGTAGTAACCACAAATGGTTACTTAAATAACTATGGAGGGGAGCAGGTTGCCTCGGTATGTTTACAAAAAATTTCAGAAGGAAAACGAAAATTTTTGGTAAATGTAGAAAACACTGCGATGGTAAACAGCATCGGCGTATCTATTATAATTGAAGTTATTGAAGAGCTTCAAGGGACAGGCGGCAAAATTGCTTTTTGCCATACAGCCCCAATTGTAGAAAAAACATTTAATATTATGGGCGTTTCCAAATATGCCAAAATTTATGCAACGGAAGAAGATGGCATAGCCGAACTTTCGTTGTGATGTGATCTTAGCTGAACTTTCGTTGTGATAATATTTTATATGAAATCTCCACGATTGAAGAGTATATTGTCCGGTATTTTTTAAAGTGTTTTTCTTTAAAAGTTAAAATAATAAAATAAAATAATTGTTATTGGAGGTTAGTTATGGTGCAATATTTCATAGATGGTGGGGCCTTTATGTGGCCAATTCTTATTTCGCTTGTGTTTGGTTTGGGCTTTGCTTTGGAAAGAGCCTATTCACTAATAATATCGTCAATTAATTCACAAAAATTTTATGAAGATATTTCAGAAATCCTTGAAAATGAAAGCGTTCAGGTTGCTGTAGATTTATGCGACAATACGCCCGGCCCAGTGGCGGAAGTATTCCATGCGGGGCTTACGAGGTTTCACCGCGGCTTGCGAGAAGTAGAAAAAGCCGTACAAAACGCCGGCTCACTTGAAATGGCTTTTTTAGAAAAGAACATGATTTGGTTGAATACGGTTATTACTGTCGCCCCAATGATTGGGTTTACAGGTACAGTTGTGGGAATGATCGATGCTTTTGACGCCATTAAAGCGGCTAACGATATTTCACCAGCAGTTGTTGCCGGCGGTATTTCAAAGGCGCTTTTAACCACCGCGTTTGGTTTGATTACAGCAATGATAATTCAAATATTCCAAAACTTTTTTGTTTCAAGGATTGATAAACTAATTTTTGATATGGAAGAAAACTCCGTAAAGCTTTTGGATAAATTACATTTACAGTACGAAAAACTTGCTCAAGGTTAACACCCCCGGCCAGCAATCAAGACAATATGATTTATTATTATGAGCCAAGGTAAACGAAGATTCAGGGGGGGTGAAATCCCCACATCTTCCATGGCAGATATTGCTTTTCTTCTTTTAATTTTCTTTTTGGTTACCACCACCATTGATATGGACAAAGGATTGGGAATGGTCTTGCCGGCCGAAGGTGAGGAAATTGAAATAAACAAAAAAAACATCCTGAACTGTTTGATAAACTCATCTGGGAGTGTGTTAATTGGCGGCGAAGGGGTTGAAGTGCGAAACCTCTCAAAAACAGTTCGACAGAAATTGGCTGAAAACGATAAACTTGTTATTTCAGTNAAAGCTCACAAAGCCGCAACATATCGTGATTATGTAGCAGTAATAGATCAACTGAAGCGGGCAAACGCGACTCGAATATCAATTGCAGAATCAAACTAATGAAAATAAAAAGAAAAACACAACTAGATAGCGAAATCCCCACGGCCTCAATGCCGGACATTATCTTTATGTTGTTAATCTTTTTTATGGTGACGACAGTATTGAGAGAATATTCTGGTTTGCCAATTTCACTGCCCAAAGCGAAGCGCATCGAAAAATTAAAATCTAAACGACACACAGCTCATATTTGGGTTTCAAAGGACGGCCTAATTTCTATCGAAGATAAGCTATATGCTTCAGATGGCATTAGGCATGTTATGTATGAAAAGCGCGTAGCCGACCCCCAACTTGTTATTTCATTGAAAGCAGACGAAAGAGCTAAAATGGGATTGGTTAGCGATATTCACACTGAACTTAGAAAAGCGGATGCGCTTAAACTTAACTATTCATCGAAAACAGCAATAGATTAATTATGAGAAGCGAACAATCAGCATCAATAAAATTTCTTTACCCTGTNGCGGTACGCATTACCAGTTTTGGGGGAATTTTTCTTTTAATTTCCGCATTTCTAATTTTTCCAAGAGCTGTCAATACCGCATCGTTGGATGAAGAAGTCCAAATTATTATTGAACAGATTGATATTCCCCAAACAGAGCAGTTTGATCAACCCCCGCCCCCAGCACGGCCATCT
>JGI26239J51126_1000150_pt1 | contig 42797 bp, 36 predicted proteins | sample SaaInlV_130m_DNA_3_FD_51126 | JGI IMG/M metagenome (IMG submission 51126)
GAGAGAATATTTCCATTTTCTGGAACGGTTCTAATAGCATGGTGAAATTGTTTTAAGATATCTGATAGATTTTGAAAAATATCCGCGTGATCAAACTCAATGTTATTGATGATAAAAGTATCGGGGTGATAGTGAATAAATTTTGAGCGCTTATCAAAAAAAGCTGAATCATATTCATCCGCTTCAATCACAAAATATTCAGCACTTCCTAGGCGAGCAGAATGGTTAAATGCCTGGCTGACGCCCCCAACTAAAAAGCCAATATCAATTTTCTGAGCTTTAAATATCTCGCATAATAAAAATGAGGTTGAAGTTTTTCCATGGGTTCCTGACACAGCTATCACGGTCCTATCTTTTATTATTTCACCCAGCATTTTGGGGCCAGAAGTATATTCGAGTTTTTGATTTAGAATAAATTCAACAGAGGGATTACCTCTGCTAAGAGCATTTCCAATAACATACAAATCTGCAGCTGGTAAATTAGATGCTTCATACCCCTGAATCATTTCTACTCCCATTGCATCAAGCTGATCAGACATAGGAGGATAAAATTGTTGGTCGCTCCCTGAGACAGTAAAACCCTTTTCTATAAGAATTTGTGCCAAACCACCCATAAAGGTGCCGCAAATGCCTAGGATATGAATTTTCATTTTCAAATATTTATCGGTAACATTTGTTACCATAGACCATATTAATTAATTTATAAACCAATGAAAAAAAACGCATTTTATGCTCAATCTGGTGGTGTTACATCTGTAATTAATGCATCAGCAAGCGCAGTAATATTGGAAGCAAGAAAATCAAAGAAGATTGGAAAAGTATTTGCTGGAAAAAATGGCATATTAGGAGCTCTCAGAGAAGAGCTAATAGATACCTCAAAAGAATCAAAAAAGTTTATAGAAGATTTGCAGCTGCGTCCGGGGGGGGTTTTTGGATCATGCAGATATAAATTAAAGGGTATAGAGGAAAACCTAAAAGAATATGAGAGGTTGATTGAGGTGTTCAAAGCTCACAACATTGGCTATTTTTTTTACAATGGAGGAAATGACTCNGCTGATACTGCTTTAAAAATTTCTCAAATTAGCAATAAGCTTAATTATCCTCTNCAGTGCATTGCCATTCCAAAGACTGTAGACAATGATCTTGCTGTGACTGACTGCTGCCCTGGATTTGGTTCTGTTGCTAAATATGTTGTTACATCAACCATCGAGGCTGCTTTAGATGTTGAGTCAATGTGCGAGAGTTCAACAAAAGTTTTTATTCTCGAAGTTATGGGCCGCCATGCTGGCTGGATCGCTGGTTCAAGTTGTCTAGCTCAAGAAAGTCACCCAGGTGCTCCACATATCATCTTATTGCCTGAAATAGCTTTCAATCAAACAAAGTTTCTTGCCAAGGTAAAGAGCACTGTTAACAAAAATGGTTTTTGCGTGGTGGTTGCCTCAGAGGGAATTAAAAATGCTAAAGGAAGGTTTCTGGCAGAATCTGACTCAAAAGATGCATTTGGTCATAGTCAACTGGGAGGAGTTGCGCCTTGGTTGGCTAATTTAGTCAACAAGAGATTGAAACTCAAAAATCATTGGGCGGTTGCTGACTATCTTCAAAGGAGTGCAAGCCATCTATCATCAGGAATTGATCGAGAGCATGCATGCGAAGTTGGCAGAAAAGCAATTCAATTCGCCGAAAAAGGACTCAATGGAGTTATGCCAATTATTAAAAGAAAAAGCTCTCAACCATATAAATGGGAAGTTGTTTCTGCGCCTTTAACAAAAATTGCAAATGTAGAAAAAAAGCTTCCTTCCACTTTTATCTCTAAGGATGGGTTTGGAATGACCAAGAAAGCTCATAACTATTTTCAACCGCTGATTGAAGGAAAGGTAGAAATGCCAAAAACCATGAATTATCAAGCAGGTAAAATGGAGATGGTGCCCAAAAAGTTAAAGGCCTGGAGATAATGCATTTAGCTTAGCAATTATTTGCTTAAGTTCATTTTTAAGAATGAGCTTATCGTCCTCATTTAAAAAAGATCCGAAATAGAATTTTTTGCCTTTGGATTGAAAGCAAAAATTTTGTGCATCATACATGTCTGTCTCAACCTCAAGGACAACAAAACTTCTAAATTCTTCCCAGCTCTGCTCTTTAATTAACCTACCCTTTTCTAGTTTTATTTTTTCATTGGTAATAAAAATCAGCTCTCTTTGCTGACTCCATCTAAAACTTAAGTAGAAACAAGTCAGAACAATAATTACTTCCAAACCTGCAAATGGGAGTATTAACCCTGCTCCCATAATTAAGAAAAACACCCCTATTATCAAGCAAATAAATGTTAGGCTGCTCAAGAAAATAATTCTGCTCCATCCTCGAAGTGAGTAATTGGGAGAAATCTCAATTAAAAAATTATTTTCTGTGGTTTCTTGAATCCTAATCATATTACAATGGTTGCTATGGTAACTCGTTCAGATTTTAACCGATATATGATGCCGACATACAAGCCGGCAGAATTTGTCCCATCAAAAGCAAAGGGATCATGGGTTTGGGACAAAACAAATAAAAAATATATAGACTTTGCATCTGGAATAGCAGTTTCTAGTCTTGGACACTGCCATCCAGCTCTCAATAAAGCTCTGGCAGAACAATCAAAAAAAATTTGGCACCTCTCTAACCTTTTAACAAATGAGCCAGCCTTGAGGTTAGCAAAAATTTTATGCAAACATACTTTTGCAGAGAAAGTATTTTTTTCAAATTCAGGTGCTGAAGCGGTTGAAGGAGCGATTAAAACTGCAAGAAAGCATGCCTATACAAACATCAGTAAAAAGAAAAATGGAATTGTCGCATTTTCTGATGCATTTCATGGCCGCACCATGATGACTATTGCTCTCAATGGGTCAGATAGGTTTGTTGAAGGTTATGGCCCTATGCCAGAAGGGATCAAACATCATCCTTTTAACGAAACAAAAAATCTAGAAAAGGTAATTAACAAGAATACTGCGGCTGTGATTGTGGAGCTCGTGCAAGGAGAAGCGGGGATTATTAAAGCAAAAAAAGATTTTATTCAAAAGATAAAAAAACTCTGCAAACAAAATCAAGCCCTTATTATTGTTGATGAAGTGCAATCAGGCGCAGGAAGAACAGGAACCTTATTTGCTTATGAGCAGTTTGGAATTAAACCTGACATTATGTGCTGCGCTAAAGGAATTGGAGGCGGCATTCCAATTGGTGCTGTTCTGACATCCTCAAAAATTGCTGAATGCATGCAATTAGGATCTCATGGATCAACCTTTGGTGGTAATCCTCTTGCCTGCGCAGTTGCGGAGCAAGTCATGACCATGCTCTCAAAAAAAACCTTGCTCAATGGAGTAAAAAGAAAAGAGAAAATTTTTATAGATGAGTTAAAAAGTATTAATAAAGAATTTAAATGTTTTAGCAGCATCAGAAGTTCGGGTTTGTGGATAGGATGTAAGCTCAATACAACAGATCATTTTAATTTGGATACCATGATGAAAGCTTGCTATGCAAAGGGCTTGATGATCTTAAAAGCAAATAATAATACTATTCGAATAGCGCCAAGCCTAATCATTGAAGATGATGTAATTAAGAAAGGTTTAAAAATCTTAAGGGCAGCTATTCAGGAGCAGCTTCAGTAGATCTTGGGATTTCTTCAAGTTTGATTTGCCCATTATATCCAGTTGGCAAAACTCTTCCCCTCTTTGCTCTGGAAGAAATATATTCCTCTAATTCTTTTAAGGTCCAAGTTTTTCCACCTGTTTTTCCTTCATGGTAAATGTGAAGTTTGCTGTCTTCAGCTAAGCAACATACATCCATCATAAATTCAGTCTTTTCCTTAAATGCTTTTGTGGAAATGCTGATAAGTTTATTGCCCTTTCCTTTTGGGAGGACTGGTAACTCCTCTATTGGAAAAATTAACATTTTATTAGTAACTTTTCCTTTGTTGTCTTGCGATGAAAAGGTTGCTGCAACAAACCTATGGTTTTCATTGATGGCAATGGGCGCAATAACACTCGACCCTTCAGGAGCTTTCATAAAAAGCTTACCTTTTTTCTGATTTGAGATCGCATTTGACATATTGCTAATAAAGCCAAATCCAGCAGAATTTGATATTAAAATTTTCGATTCATCTCCTCCAATGGCAATACCCTCAAAAGTAACACCTGATTCCGAGACCACTCGCCCGGTTAATGGCTCTCCCATGCCTCGCGCGGAAGGCAGGGAGTGGGCTTGAAGTGAAAATGCTTTTCCCCTTGAGTCAAAAAAAACTGCTGTTTGATTATTTCTACCCTTGGCAAAATGTTGCAACTTATCATCTCCCCTATAAGTTAAGCTGCTTGGGTCTATGTCATGCCCTTTAGCAGATCGAATCCACCCTCCTTTAGATAAAATTACTGTCACCGCTTCTGAGGTAACCATCTCTTCTTCTGAGAATGCTTTTGCTGCAGTGGTAGATTCAATAGGAGAATTTCTTTCATCTCCAAAATTTTCTTTAATTTCTTTTAGTTCATTCTTGATAAAAGTCTTAAGTCTTGCTTTCGATTTAATAATTTTTTCAAGTTCAGCCCTTTCAATCTCCAGGGCGCCCTTTTCTTCTTCTAGTTTAATTTGCTCTAATTTTGCTAGCTGTCTTAGTCTAATTTCTAGAATTGCGTTTGTTTGAATTTCTGAAATTTTAAATGCTTTCATTAATTCTTTTTTTGGTTCGTCACTATTGCGAATAATGTGAATAACTTTATCCAGATCAAGATAAACAATTAATAAGCCCTCAAGGATATGAATGCGATCATCTACTTGATCGAGTCTATGCTCAAGCTTCCTCATTACTGTTTGCTGTCTAAATTTGAGCCACTCAGCTATCAAAGCATTTAGCGAAAATACTCTTGGAGAACCCTTAAGACTAATTAAGTTAATGTTAGCTCGGTAATTTTTTTGTAGGTCTGTAGTAGCGTAGAGGTGGTTCATTACTTCAGTTGAATCTATGCGGTTTGATTTAAGTGTAATGACTAGTCGAACTGGCTCTTTATGATCTCCCTCATCCCTAAGATCAACCACCATAGGAAGTTTTTTCTTTTGCATCTGATCAGCAATTTGCTCAAGAATCTTTGTGCCAGAAGCTTGATGCGGTAATGCTCTAACCACAATATCATTTCCTTCAGTATCCCAGTGAGCTCTAATCTTAAAACCGCCTCGCCCAGTCTCATACATTTCAAGAAGCTCTTCTTGTGATGCAATGATTGGAGCAACATTGCTAAAATCAGGACCTTTAATAAACCTCAGTAAGTCTTTGGTGGTGGCTTTTGGATTATCAAGCATATGTATGCATGCATCTAAAACCTCTTGAATATTATGAGATGGGATATCGGTAGCCATTCCGACTGCAATACCAGTAGTTCCATTCAATAAAATGCTTGGAATTTTTGCAGGAAGAATTGTTGGCTCTAATAAAGAACCATCAAAATTTGGCTGCCAGTCGACAGTTCCTAGCTTTAATTCTGAAAGCAAAAGATCAGCAAAACCTGTGAGCTTTGATTCTGTATATCGCATNGCTGCAAAAGATTTTGGATCATCTTGTGTGCCCCAGTTTCCTTGTCCATCAACAAGCGGATACCTGAATGAGAAATTCTGNGCCATNAAAACCATCGCTTCATAGGCAGCACTATCTCCATGAGGATGAAATTTACCAATAACATCACCCACTGTTCTTGCAGATTTTTTATATTTTGATCCAGCATTTAAACCAAGCTCGCTCATTGCATAAAGAATTCGCCTTTGAACAGGTTTCATACCATCGCCAACATGAGGTAATGCTCGATCCAAAATTACATACATTGAATAATTTAGATATGACTCTTCGGCATACTCCTTGAGACTAATCGAACTAATATTCTTATTAATATCCATTATTAAACTGTTGCAATTTTTCCTCTTCTCTCAAGCCATTCTTTTCTGGCGCCTGCATTTTTCTTCGATAGCAGTAAATCCATCATACTATTTACATTATCTGAGGAACTGATAGTCAATTGAACCAACCGTCTGGTTTTTGGATCCATGACAGTCTCGCGCAGTTGTGAAGGGTTCATTTCGCCCAAGCCTTTAAACCTTTGAATATCAATTTTTGGTTTGCCTGCTTTAGATTTTAACTTTTTAACGATAGAGTCTTTTTCATCTTCATCAAGGGCATAAAAGACTTCTTTTGCGCAGTCTATTCTAAAAAGTGGAGGCATGGCTACATATATATGCCCTGCAAGAATTAATGGCTTATAGTGCCGTAAAAAAAGAGCGCAAAGCAAGGTTGCAATATGCAACCCATCAGAATCAGCATCAGCTAAAATACAGATTTTTCCATACCTTAATGATTCAATATCTGGGCTGCCTGGATTAACTCCTATTGCAGTAGAGATATCTTTAATCTCAACAGATTTTATAATCTCTGAACTTTCTAAATCCCATGTATTTAGTATCTTTCCTCGCAGAGGCATAATTGCTTGAAATTTTCTTTCTCGTGATTGCTTGGCAGAACCTCCAGCAGAGTCTCCTTCAACAAAAAATAACTCCGTTTCATTGAGATCAGTGCTATTGCAATCTGAAAGTTTCCCGGGCAATGCAGGTCCTTGGAAAGTTTTCTTTCGATCAACTACTTTAGTCTCTCTGGTCCTAGCTTGAGCTGATGCAATCGCTAGTTCTGCAAGTTTCTCGCCCTCTTCTGTATGCTGATTGAACCAAATGCTAAGAATATCTTTGGTGGTAGAGCTCACAAAAGCCTGATGGTCTTTTGAGTCTAAACGCTCCTTTGTTTGTCCTGCAAATTGGGGATTGGTTAGTTTTGATGAAACAATAAAAGTACTGTGCTGCACGACATCGTCTGCAGTAATCTTTAAACCCTTTGGTATTAAATTTCTAAACTCACAAAACTCTTTTACAGATTCTAATAAACCAGCTTTAAAGCCATTTAAATGTGAGCCACCTTGAGCAGTAGGAATTAAATTGACATAAGATTCACTCATGAGATTTTTTACTGGTTGAGTGGACCAGTTCAAAACAAAATCAAGCGCATTATCATCAACCAGCTTACTGCAAGAAATCGATTCCTCTAGCAGTAATTCCACGCCCTCAGAAGACTCGGTCAAATATGAAATTAGTCCATTTTCATAGACCCAAGTAATATTTTTTTCTGTTTTTTTTTCGTCGGTGTATTGAATGGTCAGTCCAGGACACAGAACTGCTTTTGCCTTGAGCAAGTGTTTCAAGCTGTCCGTATTAATTTTTAGTGTTTCGAAATATTTCTCATCTGGCTGGAAGTGAATCGCTGTCCCAGTATTTCTTGCTCCAACCTCAGATACTTCTTTAAGTTCTGATTTTTTTTCTCCCCCCTCAAACAGCATTTCAAATTGCTTTCCAGACCTCTTGACCTCAACTGACAAGTTTTTAGATAAAGCATTAACAACAGAGACACCAACACCATGCAGTCCACCCGAAAAATTATAATCTTCCCCAGAAAATTTTGCCCCTGCATGCAATTTACACATGATGAGCTCAACTCCAGAAACTTTATGTTCAGGGTGTTTATCGGTAGGCATGCCGCGCCCATCGTCAATAACAGAAATGATGCCATCTTTTGCAAGAATTACTTTAATGGTTGAGCAATGCCCGGCCAGCGCCTCATCTATTGAATTATCTACAACCTCTTGGATCAGATGATTTGGAGAGGCGGTATCTGTATACATGCCAGGTCTTTTTCGAACTGGATCAAGGCCAGATAGAACCTCTATCGACTGTGAATCATAGTCTTTAGCCAATTAAACTTTCCTATAAAAAACGTTTTTAAAGCAAGCCATTGAGATCATTTTTTTATTTTTCTCACTCTTGATCATGTGGTGAACTTTTAACTAGTATTCTACTCTAACTAAATAGAAACAAATGTATTAATTTAGGAGATTTTTTGTCAATAGACTAAAATAAGATAAATAGCATTTAAGTGTAAAGTGAACTTGACATATGGGTCCTAAAAGAGTTCTAATGTGTGCACTGTAAACATTAATTTTGAATATGAAAAAACAAATTCTGATCACATCTCTGCTTGCTTTTAGCATTAACTCAACTGCAGACAGCTTGCTAGATATTTATAATGATGCGTTAGAAAATGATCCTCAATATAAATCAGCAGAGTTTTCATATCTATCAGGTAAGGAAATTAAAGTCCAAGGCCGTGCTGCTCTTCTTCCAAGTATATCGATCAGCGCTCAGACAAACTGGAATGAATACTATCAAAATGGAAATCTTCAAAATCAATACAATAATTTTAGTACCTCAGCCCGTCTAACTCAGCCATTAATTAGGTTAGATACATGGTTTAAATACAGGCAATCTAAATTTCTAACAGATGCAGCAGAAGCTGATTTTGCATACTCACAACAATCATTGATAGTAAGGACAGCTGAACTATATTTTAATGTTTTGCGTGCAATAGATAATTTAAGCGCAGCAAGATCTGAAGAAAAGGCAATTAGAAAGCAATTAGATCAAATCCGCCAAAGGTATGAAGTTGGTCTTTCTGCAGTAACAGAAGTTCAAGAAGCACAATTAGCATTTGATTTAAGTGTTGCATCTAGAACAAGAGTTGAAGGAGAAGTCTACACTGCAAAGGAATCTTTAAATGCATTGGTGGGTAGAGAGATTATTTCTCTTGATGGCTTGGTAAATGATTTAAATGTTACCAATCCAGTTCCGGCTTCAAAGGAAGAATGGGCTAGAAAGGCTGTAGAAAATAATTTTAGGCTGCAGGCAGCTAACCTAAGAAAATACGCATCAAAAAATAACGCTAGAAGTGTTGCTTCAAATCACTTACCTAAAGTTGACATTGTTGGAGCTCAAACTGAATCAGAAACTAATCAGTATGCTTATGATGGTTTGAATACTGGAGGTGCTTTTAATATAACCGTTCCAGATGAAACTCAACGAGATACTTATAGCCTTCAACTCTCGATGCCAATATTCCAAGGTGGTGCAGTTATCTCAAGGACTAAACAAGCCTATGCTGAATCAAATAAGTCATCAGAAGATGCCTTGTTTGCTGAGAGAAGCGTCATTCAAGATGTGCGAAGTCAATACTCCAATGTTGTAACATTGGTTGCAAACTTAAGAGCTCAGAAACAAGCTGTGGTCTCGGCATCAAGTGCATTAGAGGCAACCAGCGTAGGGTATGAAGTTGGCACCAGAAATATTGTGGACTTACTGCAAGCTGAAAAAAATCTTTATAGCGCTGAGCGGAATCTTGCAAATGCAAAGTATGACTATTTAATTACAACGCTCCGCTTGCATTTGGCTGCTGGGACTCTCAGCCCTGAAAACCTTATTGAGATAAATAACTTACTCGGATAATAGGCAATGCCAGAGTTGCCAGAGGTAGAAACCTCAGTTCAAGCAATTCAAGAATTTGCTAATCAAAAAATTGAATCTGTAGAAATATATAATCCCAATCTTCGATGGAAGATTGATACCAAAAAATTTAAAAAGCTCAGCGGTGAATTAGTCCAAAGCATCACCAGAAGAGCAAAATATATAATTTTTAACATTCACAGTACCCAAATACTAATTCACCTTGGGATGACGGGAACGCTAAGAATTACTGAGAAGAATTCTAATTTTTATAAAAAACATGACCATGTGGAATTCAAGTTTGAAAGCGGTAAATTAATTTTTAATGACCCTCGCAGGTTTGGCTCTATGCATTTTATTTCAGATCCATCAACTCATTTTTTATTGCGAAACCTAGGCCCAGAACCTCTATCTAGTAAATTTACTGGCGATTACTTATTCAATAAAATTAAGAAGTCTTCGTCGCCTATCAAAAATGCGCTCATGAACCAGAAACATGTAGTTGGCATAGGGAATATTTATGCAAATGAAATTTTATTTGATGCACAAATTATACCCACAAGAAAAAGCAAAACTTTAACAAAGAAAGAGAATATAAAAATTACAGATTCAACCAAAAAAATACTTTTAAATGCAATTAAAGCTGGCGGAACAACGCTGCAAGATTTCTATCAACCGGATGGGAACAAAGGTTATTTTAAAGTTGATTTAAAAGTTTATGATCGGGCACAAAAAGAATGTGTAGTATGCAAAAAGGGGACTATCAAGAGAATTATTCAAGCCCAAAGATCAACTTTTTACTGTCAGAAATGCCAAGGTTAACTTTTAATTTTCTTTAATAAAGCTGATTTGACATTAGGCGGCACAAACCTTGATACATCTCCACCAAAAGTTGCAATTTCTTTTACAAGGCTTGAAGAAACATAAATTAAAGTATCTTTGGGGGTAAAGAAAATACTTTCAATATCTGGGGCTAGACTCCGGTTCATTGTGGCTAGCTGAAATTCATATTCAAAGTCAGCAACTGCTCTTAATCCTCTAATAATTGCTATAGCTTTATTATCTCGAGCTAAGTCTACTGTAAGTTTTTTTGAATAGCCCAGGACATCAATCTTAGGATTGTTTTTAAAAATTTCTTCAATTAATTGAATTCTTTCATCAACGCTAAATAAAGGGTTCTTAGACTGGCTTTCAGCTACACCTAAAATTACCTTATCAAATAGTGCTGCCGCTCGTTCTACAATATCAATATGTCCAAATGTAATGGGATCAAACGAACCAGGATAGATAGCTGTTTTCATCCTTGAATCATACTAAATATTCATGATTCAGCAAAATCTTATAATGATTAGGTAAAATAATAAGCATGGCTAAAAAAGAAATTGGTACCAAGAGTAATTCACAGAATCAGAAACCTGATTTACCTTCAGCAGTTGATGATGCAGCCAATGTGATGTCTAAATATTCTAATTCTAAGAAAAGAAGTAACACAGAGGAAAAGAAACATTCATTTCCTCCAATTGATTATGAAAAACCACCTCATTACTAACTTACTTTTTTTAAAGAAATAACTTTAAATAAAAAGGGCTCATTAGAGCCCCTTTTATTAGTTAAGCTTCAGAATTAATCTAAGTCGCTATTCATAACCTTATTCCAAGCAGAAATAAAATCACGAGTAAATTTATCTTTAGCATCGTCACTAGCATAGACTTCAGCCAATGCTCTAAGTTGTGAATTAGACCCAAAAGCTAAATCGACCCTTGTTGCTGTTCTAACTTTATCGCCTGAAACTCTGTCAACTCCTTCGTAAGAGTTACCAGTTCCATTCGGCTTCCAAGACACTGACATATCAAGCAATGTTGAAAAGTAAGCATTGTTTAGTTCGTCTTGATTTTCAGTAAAGATGCCATAGTCGTTATTGCTTATGCCCAAGGATCTCATGCCACCCAGTAACACAGTCATTTCTGGAGCTGTAAGGCCTAATAGTTGAGATTTATCTAACATCATTTCTTCCGCAGGAATATTGGATGAGGAGTCTAGGTAATTTCTAAAGCCATCTGCTACAGGCTCTAGCACACCAAATGACTCTATATCAGTTTGCTCTTGTGAAGAATCACCTCTACCGGAAGTAAAAGGCACATTAACTCCCGAAGCTTTCTCTATTCCAAGGTTTCCAGCAAGCACAATCACATCTGCAATTGATGCTCCTGAATCTGCAGAAATATTTTCATAGATTGCTAAGACTTTAGATAATTGCTCTGGTTTATTTACCTCCCAATCTTTTTGCGGCGCTAAACGAATTCTTGATCCATTTGCTCCACCTCTTCGATCAGAGTTTCTATATGTTGAAGCGCTAGCCCATGCAGTCTCTACCATTTCTTGAATTGATAGCCCTGACTCTGAGATAGCAGATTTCACTGCATCAATATCATAGTCAGAATTACCAGCTGGGACTGGGTCTTGCCAAATCAACTCCTCGTCTGGAACTTCCGGCCCAAGATATCTTGATTTTGGACCCATGTCTCTATGCAGTAATTTAAACCAAGCTCTGGCAAATNCATCTGCGAACTCTTCTGGATTCTCATGAAAACGTTTAGAGATTTTGTTGTACTCTGGATCCATCCTAAGAGCCATGTCTGCAGTCGTCATCATAGTCGGGACCTTCACTGATGCATCTTCGGCATCAGGAGCCTTATCCGCATCTTTTTGATCTACTGCATGCCAAACAATTGCTCCAGCTGGAGTAGTTGCCTGCTCCCATTCATAGCCAAATAACAAATCAAAGTAGCCGTTATCCCATTGAGTGGGGTTAGAAGTCCAAGCTCCTTCAAAACCACTTGTAATTGTGTCGCTTCCTTTGCCTGAACCATATGAACTTGTCCAGCCAAAGCCCATTTCTTCTATAGAAGCGCCCTCAGGCTCTGCACCAACATTAGAATCTGGGCCAGCTCCATGGCCTTTTCCAAACGTATGTCCGCCAGCAACAAGTGCAACAGTTTCTTCATCGTTCATGGCCATGCGTCCAAAAGTTTCTCTTATATCAACAGCACTTTTTAGCGGATCGGGTTCGCCATCNGGCCCCTGAGGATTCACATAAATTAAGCCCATTTGAACTGCGCCTAGAGGATTAGCTAAATCTCTAACACCACTATATCTTTCATTGGTTAGCCACTCTGTTTCAGCGCCCCAATTAATGTCTTCTTCGGGTGCCCATATATCAGGTCTTCCTCCGCCAAAACCAAATGTTTTACCACCCATGGATTCAATGGCTACATTACCTGCCAATATTAAAAGATCCGCCCAGCTAATTTGTTTGCCGTATTTCTGTTTAATGGGCCAAAGTAGTCTTCGAGCCTTATCTAAATTGCCGTTATCGGGCCAACTATTTAATGGTGCAAATCTTTGAGCACCAGTTCCTCCGCCCCCTCTTCCATCGCCAGTTCTATATGTTCCAGCAGCATGCCAAGTCATTCTAATAAAGAATCCACCATAATGACCATAATCAGCTGGCCACCATTCTTGAGAATCTGTCATCAGATCAGTTAAATCCTTTTTTAAAGCCTCGTAATCAAGTTTCTTAAATTCTTCAGCATAATCAAAGCCTTCGTCCATAGGATCACTTTTGCGATCGTGTTGATGCAAGATACTTAGGTTCAGTTGATTTGGCCACCAATCTTTGTTTGATGTTCCTGTCGAGCTATTTGAAGAGAGACTCCCATGCATGACTGGACATTTACTTTCTGTTTCATTACTCATAATTAGATTCCATAATTAATATTAAAAATTTCACTGCTTAAGCTGTGGTAATAAATATCTTACATAGAATTTATGTTTTGGTAAATATATTAAAAAAGAATATGATGTTCGATTTTATCAATGTTAAGATTCACGTATTATGCTAACACTGAAACAAATTGACTATGCTCTTGCAGTAGCAAAGAATCTGCATTTTAAGAAAGCAGCTGATGAGTGTTTTATATCCCCCTCTACATTAAGTAATGCAATTACTGAGCTAGAAAAGCACCTAGGAGTAAAAATTTTTGAAAGAGACAATAAAAAGGTAATTGTGACTGGGCGTGGGCAGGAAATTTTAAAAAGAGCACAGAAAATTAAAATTGAAATTAAAAATATTAATGAACTTGCTCAACGTTTTTCCAAAGGATTAACGCATCCCTTATCAATGGGCATTATCCCAACAATAAGCCCCTATCTGTTGCCACTAATATTGCCTAGACTGCAAAAAGAATTTACCAACCTCGAGCTAAAAATTGAAGAAGGTCAATCGCAATCCCTCCTTAACAAAGTAAGAGATGGCGATCTTGATATGGCCATTTTAGCTCTGCCATATGACTTAAATGGTTTGGTTAGCTTTACATTTTGGGAAGAAGATTTTTATTGGATTTCGCACAATAAAAATAAAAATGCTGGGAAGAGAGAAATTAAGGCATCAGAATTAGAACATTCTAAGCTTATGCTGCTTGAAGATGGTCACTGCTTAAAAGATCATATTTTGGATGCATGCAATATTTCCTCTGCTTCAAATTATTCCATTAAAGCCTCAAGCTTGAGTACCTTAATTCAGTTGGTTAAAGGTAGAATGGGTACTACCCTGGTTCCAAAAATGGCTCTTAAAGAGCTGATTGGTAACAAAAGGAGTTTGTCAGTTTCCCATTTAAATGANCCTGGTCCACATCGTGAAATTGCCTTAATTACTAGAGCAAATTATCCAGGGATGGAGAGCATAGATTTGCTATTAGATTATTTCAAAGATTCTTTAAACGGTTTAAATTAAAATTATTTATTTTCGGGCATGTCCAAGATATCCGTTTTCTGCCACTGCAAAGCAAATGTTCTAGAAATAAATTTTGTGATGCCGTCCCTGCTTTCCAAAACATCTGAATAAATAATTCCCATATCTAGCTTGTAAGGTTTGCTGTCAACATCATACATGTGGCTCGCGATGCAATAGGTTTCTCCATGATAAGCAGCGCCTTGCCAAGTTCCATGAACATTCATTATTTGATGCATAGTACTTTTGTAATTCTCTAGCTGTTGCATTGCTAATATAAAATTATCCAAGCCATTAATCTCAAATTGCCCTAACATCTTAAATTCATCCCACATAATAGTGCTCAATTCAGGAAACTTTCTTTGATCGATAATGGATGCATATAAGTTTGAGAGCTGGGTTGGGATGAGTTCTTTTGACATTATTTTTTGACCTCTGCTATTAAAGTTAATACGCGCTGAATATCATCAGCGGACTGGACAAAATTTATAGGGAATACCTCTACCTCATCAAGACCAGCTGCCATTGATTTCTCTAACTCCAGCAATGTTAATTCAATATTTGGAACTCCATTTTTATCAATACAAGTAGGAAGCTGGCCTCTAATTCTTGGCTTATCTTTTCTGCCTGCAGCAGCAAAAGCATCTTCAAGAACTTCTTTCCCAGTTGAAATAAAATCCCTGCTTGTTTTAATGGGAATCCACCCATGTCCTATTTTGGCAATTTTTGCTGCGTTAGTAGGTGTCATTTTTAGCCCAAATAGCAAAGGGACTTCATCAGCTTGTGCCGGATGAGGATGGCACCAAATATCTTCAAAACTGAAATGTTTCCCTTGGAAAGAAGCCGGACTATTTTTCCATAAAGCTTTGCAAATATTTAAAGTTTCCCAAAATATTTCTGAGCGTTGATCAAAGCTTATNCCTGCTGCCTGAAATTCTTCTTCCTGCCAACCCAAGCCAACGCCCAATTCAAGCCTGCCTTTTGAAATGACATCCAGTGTTGCAGCTGTCTTTGCCAGCAAGGCAGGATTACGTAGAGGCGCAATCAAGATTGCAGTTGCAAGTTTGATATTGGCAGTATGAGAAGCAATCATTGTTAGCAAAGATAGTGGTTCATGCCACGGAGCCTCTGATGGAAGAGGAAAATCTCCAAAAGGATACTTATGAAGATTTTTTCCCATCACCACATGGTCGGTAACACTCACTGAATCAAAACCAAGCTCTTCTCCCATTTGAGAGAGTTCAATATACGAAGTGATATCACCGCCGTAAAAATTCTCTAAACCAAAAAGACCTAATACTAGTTTCATTGCATGCTCTCAATATTCATCTTTTTTTATTGTATGGGGAATTAAGCTTCAATGCACTTTTAAATAAAAAGCTTACAAAACTAAAGTTAGTGCCAAAACTGACAAAAGTAATTTAATTAAAATATCAAAATGATCAAATGAAATTGAAGAGATAAGCCTTTTACCTAAAGCAGCCCCAGCAAAACCAGTGATAGCCAAAACGATAATAAAAAATAGGTACTCACTAATTGCAAAACTAAAGAATGAAGAAAAAAGAATAATTTTTACAGTATGTTGAAAGATCATTACTGCGCCATGGTTTGCCACCAAAACCTGTGGAGATAAATTCTTTGTTCTCATATAGGCAGTTACCAATGGTCCATTCGCTCCAATAAAAATTCCAGCAAAACCAGATATAAATCCACAAAACCAGTCATTTTTTATGATTGAAAAAATAAAGCTGTCTAATGGCATCCATGTAAAAAAAAGTATTGCTCCAGCAATCAGCCAATAGATTGTTTGTTCTGAGACTGAGCCGATTAAGAGAATGCCTCCTATCGACCCTATGACTGTTGCAATTAAAATATTTTGTATAAGACTCCATTGAAAAAATTCTCTATAGATAAATGCTCTTGAGGAGTTATTAGCAAGCTGTATTGATCCGTGAAGGGGAATCAAAATACCTGGTGAAAAGGATTGAGCCAAAGCAACGAGCATAATGAGGCCACCACCTACGCTAAAAATTGAAGTTAACAGAGAAGTCAAAAAAGATAAGAGTGCAAAAAATGCAATAAACTCAAACGACATGAAAAAGTATGTTTTTATTATTTAAGGACTTAAGATTACCTTATGAATAACATAGATCAAATTATCAATGAGCTAACTTTGGATGAAAAAGTATCTCTTCTAAGTGGTTTTAATTCCTGGTATACAAATAAAATTGAAAGGTTGAACATTCCCAGCATTAAGATGTCTGATGGCCCAAATGGTGTTCGTGGTGATTCTAATTCTGGAAAATCTTCAGCATGTTTCCCATGTGCAATATCATTAGGTTCAACTTGGGATTTAAACCTTATCAACAACATTGGCATTGCTCTTGGAGAAGAAGCATCTGCCAAAGATGCTGATGTTTTATTAGGACCTACCATCAATATTCATAGGCACCCTTTAGGCGGAAGGCATTTTGAAAGTTTTTCAGAAGATCCTTTTTTAACAGGTAGGATTGCTGTGAATTATGTCACAGGAGTTCAATCTCAAAATGTAGCTGCTTGCTTAAAACACTTTGTAGGAAATGACACTGAGTATCAGCGCCATTCAGTGAGCTCTAATATTGATGAGCAGACGCTTAGAGAAATTTATCTNCTGCCGTTTGAAATGGGTGTGAAGCAAGGCAATGCAAAAGTAGTGATGAGNGCATATAACAAANTGAATAATATTTATTGCAGCTCTCATCAAGAATTGCTTATTGAAATTCTAAAAAAAGATTGGGGTTTTGATGGTTATGTTGTAAGTGACTGGGGGGCAGCACTTGAAACAGATGAAAATGCCATGGGTGGTTTAGATTTAGAGATGCCAGGACCAAGCAACGTTTGGGGGGAGGCATTGCTTGATTCTGTAAAGCAGGGCAATGTTGATGAACAGATCATTAATGATAAGGTTAAAAGAATCTTATCAGTGGCGAAATTTTCTAAGAGGTTTGATTCTCCAGATCTTCAGGATGAAAAAGCTATCGACAAACCAGAGCATAGAAAGCTTCTTAGAAAAGCAGCAGCAGATGGCATGGTGATGCTAAAAAATGATAGTCATCTACCCCTCTCAAAGGATATAAAAAAGCTTGCAGTAATAGGGCCAAATGCTGAGCATGCACAAATTATTGGCGGCGGAAGTGCGAGCCTAAAACCTCATTATCAAGTCCAACCTTTATCAGCCTTTCAGGATAGGCTCGAACCAAATGTAGCTGTTTCGTATGCAAAAGGTTGTCATACTCATAAATACCTGCCGAAAGTCAATGAAGATTTAATGGCGAATAAGCAGGGTTTTCATGTGGAGTACTTTTCNGGAGAAATTCTAGAGCAAAATCTAATTGCAAATGAATACTTGAAAGGGAGTAAGTTTTGGGTTTTTGAGGGCTTTGCCAAAGATGTTATTTCAAAAGAAGAAAGACCAAATATAACAGTTAAATTTTCATGCGCTTACACGCCAGATATCTCAGGTCAGCATGAATTTGAAATCTTTGGAATCGGCAAATGTAAGCTATTTATTAATAACGAGATGTTAGTAGATAATTGGGACAATTCAGAACAAGGAGAGGCCTTTTTTACCTTCAGTTCCTCATCAAGAAAAGACTCGATGAATTTAATTGCAGGAGAAACCTATCAAATTGAAGTTCATTATCATTTTGAAGGGAAATTTCCTGCAGTTTATATTGGATGTCAGGCTCCAGATGAATCTGACTTATTGGCCCAAGCCATAGAAACTGCTGCAAATGCAGATCAAGTAATATTGATGGTTGGCACGAATTCTGACTGGGAAACTGAAGGGAATGATAGAACCGATTTTGACCTACCCGTCGATCAAAATAAACTTGTTAATGCTGTAATTGAAGCCAATGCAAATACAAGCGTGATTATAAATACTGGCTCACCAGTTGCTATGCCATGGGCAGAAAATGCAAAAGCAATAATACAAACTTGGTTTCCTGGACAAGAATTTGGGAATGCATTGGTTGATGTGCTATCTGGGGTTGTCAATCCCTCCGGAAAGCTTCCAACCTCTTTTCCATCTAGGATTGAGGATACGCCAGCCTATGCATCTTACCCAGGAAAAGATCTGCAAATGAATTATGAAGAGAAACTTTTGGTTGGCTATAGATGGTACGAAAGTAAATCAATTAAACCCTTGTTTTGCTTTGGCCACGGCTTATCTTATACAGGGTTCCAATATGATGATCTAAAAGTTATGACCAATGAAGCAAATGAAGTGTCTTGTAGATTTACCGTTAAAAATACCGGAAGTATGAATGGATCTGAGATAGCTCAGTGTTATGTTGGCTTTCATGATGCTATGGATGGGGAGCCTAAAAAAACATTGCAGGGTTTTTCTAAAGAAGAAATTTCGATTGGTGAAACAAAGAATTATGAAATAAAGCTAACTCCTCGTAATTTTTCATATTGGAATGTTGAAACTAAAACTTGGCAAATCAGAAAAGGGCTTTATCAAATCTGCATAGGATCGTCTGTTGAAAATGTCCACCTAGAAGCTTCGGTCAATCTTGAGCAAGTTCTTGAAGTTCATCAGCAGTTAGTTTGATTTGGGCTGCTTGAATGGAGCTATTGGTCTCAAAGATTGTTCTAGGTCCAACTAAAGGAAATATAAGGTCTGATTTTTGCAAAACATAAGCAAGGGCTATTTGGATAGGCTGAACATTTTTTTGTGCAGCAAATTCAAAGCATTTCTTTCTTCTTTCTAGGTTTTTTTCGTAATGCCACACACGCATCTCTTCATCCATTGTGGGATTTGCAAAATGCTCGCTCGATATGATTTCTTTTTTCTTTATAAAAAATCCTCTGGCTTGGCTGGACCAAGGAAATAGCAAAATATTGTTCTCTATTAGATAATCCATATAACTATTATTTACACCCACGCAGCCGGGCCAAACTGGCTCAACCATTTCCGCTAAACTAAAGTTGTTGCTTAAAACTGCAAAAGGTTCTTTCCCAGAATCTAAAGCATAGTTGCGGGCCTCACGAAACCGACTTAACTCCCAATTTGAAGCACCTATTAATCCTATTAAGCCCTCTTGCTTTATTTCTGTCAGCGCATCTATGAATTCTGAGACAGGGACATCAGGGTTATCTCTGTGCAAACAAAAGATATCAAGCTTTGGAATATTTAATTTTTCAAGTGATTCTATGATCTGTGGTTTGATATATTCTGGCTCGCAATGGGGAGTGTGTGCAGCTTTTCCGAGTACGATTACATCATCTATTACGCTCCGAGAGTTAATCCAATCACCAAGATATTTATCACCCATCCCATTGTTGTATATGTAAGCTGTATCAAAAATTCTTCCACCCGATCCATAAAAATGATCNAACATTGTGAAGGCATGCAGATCAGATATTTGATTATCACAACCAAGAGCTAGCCTTGATCCTAGTTTANTTAATCCTGGTATTTCTATATTTTCTAAGCACGCGGATTGATTTAAAAAAGCTTTAGATTTAAGTATAGGAGAGTGATGAAGGGANCTTTTTGGGCAATCAATTTTTATCTCCTCCCTCCATTGATCAAGCCAAAACATATTGCTTTGAGTATCTGCATGTGAAATCAGATGTGATTCAAGATCTTTGTTTATAATAGAATCTGCAGCATGCTCAATTTCTCTAGCAAAAAGACCTACTCCATCACTAACTTTAATTTCCCTATGAGCTCCATTGGAATCAGCTAATACAATTGATGATTGACCGTCTTGGAATTGACCGCAATGCCATGGCTCAGAAATAGTTATACTTTTTGAATTGCTGGAAATAACTAAGTTATTTGAAAGCTCTTCATTAATGGCACAGCTAATTTTTGCTTCGATATTGCCTGCAAAAATAAGATGTGCATTTGATTTAAGGTCAACGCCTGTTTCATCTAGCATGCCTTCTGCTTTTAAGTTCAAGGGATCTGCAAATGGAAGCCCTTGAAGGTGTCCAGCAATTAATTTACACATAGTTAATGGATAACATCCTACATCCAATATTGCACCGCCACCCAGATTTGGATTTCTTAGCCTGTGATCGTCAGGCACCTCTGCCTGAAACCCAAATGAGGCTTCAATCAATATTTTTTTATTGCAATCTGAAATAAAATTCAAATTATTTAAAATATTTGCTGTTTGCGGATGAGTTCTGTACATAAAAGCTTCCATCAAAAAAACTTTTGAAGTTTGAGCTAGATCAATTAATACCATGCTCTCATAGGCATTCATTGTAAAAGGCTTTTCGCACAAAACATGCTTAGCATGTTTAATGGCTTCCAGTGTAAAGACGAAATGCTCGCTATGTGGAGTGGCAANATAAACAGCATCCAAGTCAGGAGAAGAAATAAAATCCTCTAGATTATTATGGGAAGAAATTTGAAACTCATTGGCAAAATTTTTAGCTTTTTCAATATTCCTTCCAAAGACGCTGATTAATTTAGAGTTAGCTACATTTTTAATGGAATGAGCAAATGCTGTTGCGATTGACCCAGGCCCTATAATGCCCCATTTAATTTGTTGCATTGTTGTCTTTTCTTTCTTTGATTTCGTTAATTAATTGTTGATGAAAAGTTTTATCAATTGGGTAGAAAGAAACTAATGCAAAGCTAATCAAGATGCCAGTCAGAGGTATCCAAGTCATAATGAATTTCAAACCTGACAAGGTTTGATCTGACTGAATTTGGTTTGGCTCAAAGCCAATTTGAGTTAGTGCCATGCCTAAAAGAAGGGCTGCAAATGCTATTGCACCTTTTTGAGCAAAAGTCATAAATCCGTATAAAGATGATTCTGTTCGAATGCCAGTCTTCCACTCTCCATACTCAATTGTATCTGGAAGCATTGACCAAAATAAAACTCCGGTGGCACCATTGCCAATGCCAATAAAACCAAGAATAAGAAGCAGCTCAGTTAAAGAGGCGATTGGATAGAAATAGAAAATTAGAAATCCAATTAGCAAAAGAACCATAGCGATCATCCAAGAATTTCTTTTACCAATTTTTAATGCAGCAAATGCCCAGAAAGGAATGGCTAAAAGAGCAGCTCCACTGCTCACACCCAAGATTAAACCTTGATACTGGTGGAGATCAAGCGAGTATTTAACAAAATAAATTAAGTTGTTATTAAACATGATGGAAGTTGATACAAGAATTAAAATTGATCCGAAAACAATCCAAAATGGATAATTTTTAGCAACTGATTTGGATACTTTCAAAAAACTAGGTAACTGCGCTGCTGTAAAATTAAAGTTTCTTTCTTCGACAAACCTAACTGTAATACTGAGAACAAGAACAGCTGCTAGGCCGCAAATCATTCCTAGGAATACAAATCCAAGAGCTTCTTCGCCTCCACCGAACCAGAGTACTATTGGAAAACCTAAAGCTGAAACTGTTAGCGTCCCAAAAGATGCCCCTATCATCCGAGCGGTTGTGAGCTTGGTGCGCTCATCACTGTCATCAGTGATCCTAGCAGTTAAAGATGAGTATGGGACGCTTACAATAGTAAAGCAGGTTCTGTGAACTAAATTAACAACCAAGAGAAAAATAAAGAGTGTATTGCCTGCAAATGGTGGGACCCAGAACAACAGCACAAATGAAAAGGCTAACGGAATTGCACCATAAAAAATATAAGGTCTATAGCTGCCCATCTTAGTTCTAGTTCGTTCTGCAAGGTAGCCCATGAAGGGATCGGTAACTGCATCCCAGGCTATTCCTAGAGCGTATATCCATCCAGCCATTAAAGGTGTTATGCCAACTATGTCGGTATAAAAATATAAAAGGTATAAACCTACCCCGCTCCAATAAAGACAAATTGCATAATCGCCGATGCCATAGGCTGCTCTAATTTTATTTGAAACTATTTGTGGGCTCATAAATGTCCAATGACTATATCAGTCTTAAGAACTGTTGGTAATATTAGCTGCGTAGATTAGTATAAAAATATACTTATTAAGAAGAGTTAATTATTCGTGGATATAAGTCAAAAATATACAGAAGGCTTTGCTGAAAATAATGGCGTAAAAATTTTTTACCGTGACTACGGGCCAGAGGACGGAGACCCAATGCTTCTAGTTCACGGTCTTGGTGCCCAGCTTGTTCATTGGCCACCTCATTTAATAGATTTTTTACAAGCTAATAATTTTAGACCTATTACTTATGACAATAGAGATGTCGGTCTTTCTTCAAGATTTACTGGTGAACCATCTTTTGTCCTAGATTACATTAAATATTTTTTACGCTTGCCCATTGAATCTGAATATACCATCGATGACATGGCTGAGGATGGGATCAAATTACTGGAAGCCCTACATATCAAACAAGCTCATGTTTTGGGTACTTCCATGGGCGGAATGATTGCGCAGATTATAAGCGCTCAATATCCAGAAAAAGTTAAATCTTTTACCTTAATTGCTTCAACCGCATCAACGCCCAGCCCCCTGAATGCCCCTACAAAAGCAGTGCGAGACCTAATGATGGAGAGATCAAAAAATCCAAATGCATCAATAGAAGAGGTACTAGAAAGAGAGATAAAAATTATTGGGTTGATTGGAATGGAGGGTCGAGTGGTTGATACCCCTGAATTTCGAGCAGAAACAATTAAGAATTTTGATCGAGCGCAAGACGGATCGGGATACGCTAGGCAACTATTAGCAATTCTTGCCTCCAAGGGCAGGCTTGATAAGATAAAAAAAATTAAAGCGCCTACTTTAATTATTCATGGCAGACATGACCCAATGATTCAGCTAAAAAATGCATACAAAATGCATAAGTTAATGCCTCATAGTCAATTAGAAATTATAGATAATATGAGGCACTTAATAGAGCCTGAAATTCTCAGCCAATTTGAGGAGGTTTTATTGGGGCACTTAAGAAAAGCTAATTAACTTCTAAGTCTTGATGTTTACAAGCTCATCCTTGTTAATGAGTAATAAATCACCTATCTGCATAAAAAGTGAATCCTCGTAAGGATCGACATTATCATCAGATAAAATTACATCCCAAATATTAGATAGGATTTCTAATTTCATTCTTTTAGTGCAACTACTATTTATAATGTTAATAAAGGGATTAAAAGATTCTTTGTGACTGGTCCAATCCTTCAGCTCCTTAAATGCTTCTGAAAAATTGCCATCTGGGTAAAGTTTCAGATAAAAACCTTTAATCTCATCAATTTCATTCTCATCTATTTTTCCATCCAATCTGGCAATCTCGATCATTAAGCAGAGAACAGCAGATACATGTGGAGGCATGTCTTCTGCATTACCGGAAATATCAGCGAATAATTTTTTTTTAAAAATAGATAACATAATTTACAGTGATGAATTTAAAAAATAACTATAACAAGCTTTAAAAGAATTTTCTGCACTCTAATGTTTTGAAGAAAAACTTTACTTATTTTTGCTGGGAATGTTGGACCCCTTTCACAACAGTTCCAATGACTTGAATATCCTTAATATCTAATGGGTCTACTGTTAAAGGATTCTTTGCAAGAATAGTGAAATTGGCAAATTTCCCAACCTCAATAGATCCATACATCTTTTCAAGTCTTAAGACATATGCAGCATTTATAGTGACAGCTCTTAAAGCATCAACAGCTGAAATTCTTTGCTCAGGACCAGAAACTTTTCCAGCAAGATTATTTCTATTAACAGCAGAATGCATAAGCAACAATGGAGAAGCAGGAGCCATTGGCATGTCTGAATGAAGTGCCACTGTAATATCTTCTTTTATAGCGTCTCCCAATCTGACCATTTCCTGAGATCTTTCATAACCAACACCTTTTCTACTGTATAAGTCTGATAGAGCAGTTACATAATATGGATTAGCACTAATTACAGCTCCTAATTCTTTAATTTTTGCTAACTGATCTTTTGCTGAATATCCAAAGTGAACAACTGTCGTTCGATGATCTTCTCTTGGATTTGACAGCATGTTCTGCTCTAAATTATTTAATAGCCTGTCTAATCCAGCATCACCATTTTGATGAATATGAATTTGATATCCATCATCCCAGAAAATCTTAAAAAGATCTGAGTAAGTTTTACCATCCATCAGCCAGGAACCTTCATGACCATCAAGATAACCATCTCTCATTACCATGTTCTGAGAATACATTGCTCCATCTGTGAAAAGTTTGATGTGTTTAGGCAGAAAAGTTAATTTACCAGCTCCCCAACTTATTTGTTCTCTAGCAGCATCCAAGATTTCATTAGTCTCAAATTGCTCTACTAGGTTTAATGCACTTGGAAAAAAATATGATTCAAATTGAGTATTCAAACTTCCAAAAGTAAGATTCTTAGCTGCTTGTAGGTTTTTGTTATACATAGAGCCAGGATTTCCAATGACGGTAATACCGTTGCTGTATAGATAATCTTTTGTTTTGTTAAGCCCTATAATAATTTTTTGAGGGACCGCCAAAACTCTCATCAGATTAGGCAAGACTAGCATTGCTCCCCGCTCAGAAAAATGCCCTTCATCAAAATTTGCAAGATGGCTTTCCTCTCCTATATCTGGAAAAGCTTCCTGCCTTATTCCCAGCAATTTCATTGCTGGAGTGTTTAAAATAAATTCATGGAATGACCTATGAATAATAATAATAGGTCTGGTTAGAGAAATTTTATCCAGATCATCCTTAGTTAATCGACCATGGAAATAATGATGAAATCCCCATGAAATTAATGGCTGATTTTCAGATAAGTTTATTTCTGCTGTTTTTAATCTCGTCAGATAATTTGCTCTATCCTGAACTCCCTTAGAAATTTTTGATGGCAATTGCCAATCATCTATAGCAATAATTTCAGAGTTCATCGTTACAGCTGCCAAAAAAGGATGAATATGATGCTCGATAAAACCAGGAATAATTATTTCATCTTCATATTCAAAAGTTGTGTTGGCTGATGGATACATTTCTAGGAGCTCTTTTTGTGAGCCTACCTTAATGATTTCAGAACCTTGAACTGCCACAGCCTCAACTATAAGATTAGACGCATTTAAGGTAATAATTTCCTTGGCAACAAATATTGTTACTTGGCTAGACTCAGCAGCTTTGGTTTCAGGTGATATCCAAATTAATGTTGCGAATAAAAATGTATTTATAAAAAAGTTGTTTCTCAGCACCGACATATTTAATGACTACTCCCAGACTCTCATCAATCCCTCTTGAGCCGTGGATGCAATAAGTTTGCCTGCTTTTGTGTAGATCGACCCTCTTGAAAACCCTCTTGCATTTGAAGATATGGGGCTGTGCATTTGATGCAATACCCAGTTGTTAAAATTAACCTTGCCGTGAAACCACATAACATGGTCTAAACTTGCGCTTTGAAAATTTTTAGACATGAAATTTACTTCGTGAGGATTAATGGCTGCTCCCAACAATCCCATGTCTGATACATACAAAAGCAATGCTTGGTGAATCCTTTCATTGGTAGGCAATTTGCCTGTTGGCTTCATCCAAGCACTTCTGTAAGGGGGTAATTTTTCTGCCTTGAGCAAATCAACGTGTTCAACCTGCCTAGTTTCAATTTCCCTCTCTCTTAGCCACATTGGCAAATATTTTTTAGGTATTTTTGTTTTTAAATTTTTTCTAAGCTCTGCATCACTTTTTAATTTTTCTGGCCCAGGAATGTCAGGCATTTCAATTTGATGATTGAGACCCTTTTCTCTCTTTTGAAAAGAAATAGAGCAGCTAAAAATTGCTTCTCCATTTTGGATTGCATTAACCCTTCGAGTGGTAAAACTTTTACCATCTCTAATACGGTCTACTTCAAATATAATATTTTGCTTGAAGTCTCCTGGTCTGAGAAAATATGAATGGAAAGAATGCGCCATTCTTTCTTTTGTCACAGTTTGGTATCCAGCAATTAAACACTGCGCCATAATCTGGCCGCCAAAAATTCTTTGAAAACCAACGCTCTCTCCAGTCCAAGAATAAAGATCCCTGTCTATTCTTGTTAAGTTGAATAGCTCAAGCGTTTTTTTAAGGGCATTAGTCATGAATAATAATTATTGAATGGATAAAAATTTATCTTACATTGATTCAATTAAAACTAGAACTTTATCTCATCAAAAGTTAGCATAGTTGCTCTTAAATATTAAAATAACTAAGCAATGATAGATGCAGAGAGAATAGGACTTCCAAATAACCCTGATCAAAAAATTAATGTTAGAAACGTTTTTGGCATAGACTCCGATCTAACCGTTAATGGATTCAAAGAAAAGACTCAATGGGTACCGGAGATTGATGGAACTTATGTCTTTGACAAAGATACAACTCTGGCTATTTTAGCTGGTTTTGAACATGATCGAAGAGTGATGATCCAGGGATATCATGGAACTGGTAAATCCACACACATTGAGCAAGTTGCAGCCAGGCTGAATTGGCCATGTGTCCGAATTAACCTTGATAGTCACATCAGCAGAATTGATCTTCTCGGCAAAGATGCAATCGTCCTCAAAGATGAAAAACAGATTACAGAATTTAAAGAAGGCATTCTGCCATGGTCAATTCAAAATCCAGTAGCCATAGTTTTTGATGAGTATGATGCAGGAAGACCTGATGTAATGTTCGTAATTCAAAGAATTTTAGAGGTTGATGGAAAGCTAACCTTGCTTGACCAAAACCAAGTGATTTCACCTCATCCAAGTTTTAGACTTTTTGCAACAACCAATACTGTTGGAATGGGAGATGTTACAGGCCTTTATCATGGAACGCAGCAAATTAACCAAGGGCAAATGGATCGATGGCATATTTTATCAACCCTAAATTATTTAGATCGCTCACACGAGTTAAATGTTGTTATTGGAAAAGTGCCTGAGCTGAAATCAGCAAAAGATAAGGCCTTGGTTAAGAGCATGATCCAGCTTGCTGATTTAACTAGACAGGGCTTTATTAATGAGGATATATCAACGCTTATGTCGCCCAGAACAGTTATTACCTGGGCTCAAAACTTCATGATCTTCAAGGATATTCAGCACTCCTTTAGATTAACGTTTCTTAATAAATGTGATGAAGCAGAAAGGCCTATTGTGGCTGAATATTTTCAACGTTGTTTTGGCGAAGAGCTCTTAGAAAGTCATAATCCTGAAAGTTAGTATATGAGTTGGGTTAAGGACCGAGAAGAGTTTAAGCAAGCCGCTCTTTCGACGGTGAGAGCTGTCTCTAAAAATACTGATTTAGAAAGCACATCGCAGGCACCTAGCCGCCCGCCCTCCTTATCGAAAATTTCACTTCATTATCCACCACGAGCAACTGCTCAAGTGAGCGCATGGAGAGGGGAAGCAGACTTTCAAGCTTTTTGGCACAACTTTCACGCTGAACTAGGCCCTCTAAAAATGCCAAAAATAGCTAGAGATTTTTTTGCTGAGCTAGAATTATCAAGGGTGGAAATGCTTGGAGGGGATTCTTTTCCTGGGTCAAAGTTAAATATTAATGCGTACCTTGATACGCAAGCAAAAAAAGCGATAGATAATAAAACACCAGCTTTAAATCCGCTTGCTGCAAATCTTTGGTTAAAAAAATTAAATGGAGATGTTTTGCTAGAACACAGCAAGAGCATTGTTAATTTATTCTTAGCGTCCGTACCTGGAGACATTGAAAATATTGGCAAAGAATTGATTGCAGCTCAAGCTTCTCAAGATAATTTCCAAACTATTGCGCTTGAGTTATTAAAAGATTTAGAGCTAATGCATGACCCTCAAACACAAGGCGAGGAAGAGTCCACCGAAGAAGAGGCAATGCCAGAAGATCATCAAGACTCAGGCGAGCAGCAAGAAGAGGTTGAAGAAGAGTTGGGAGAGCAAACCATTGAATCTCAAGCTGAGGGAGAGGCTGATGAAGAAACAGGAATGCTGGAAGAGGCTCAAGCACCCATTGATTCAACCTCGATAGATGAAGAGATTGATTTAACTAGAAATTTTAATGAGGACTTAGACCAAACTGCATTTGAGGAATATAAAATTTTTACCACTCAATTTGATGAGGTTATTAATGCAATTGATTTGGCAACTCCTGAAGAATCACAAAGACTAAGGCAGCAACTAGACCAACTGATAGCACCGCATCAAACCACCATTGGAAAATTAGCGAATAGATTACAAAGGTTGCTTCAGGCTCAACAAAATAGAAGTTGGAATTACAATTTAGAAGAAGGTTTGCTCGACACTTCTCAACTTCACAGGGTGATTACTCGACCTGGTGACCCACTAAGTTTCAAGCAAGAGAGTGAAAGTAAGTTTAAAGATACGGTTGTATCTTTGTTAATAGATAGCTCAGGCTCGATGCGAGGTCGATCAATGACGCTGGCTGCAATTTGTGGCGACATCATTGGCAGTACCTTGGAAAGGTGTTATGTCAAAACAGAATTATTAGGTTTTACTACCAAACATTGGAAAGGTGGCGACTCAAGAAAAGCTTGGGTTAATCAAGGCAGTCCTCCTGGGCCAGGCAGATTAAATGACTTACGACATATTATTTTTAAATCAGCAGATGATAATTTTAGAAAGGCAAGAAAGAGTTTTGGCATCATGTTAAGAGAGGGGCTGTTAAAAGAAAATGTTGATGGTGAAGCTTTGGCTTGGGCTCACCAAAGGCTAAATAAGCGCAGTGAAGAAAGAAAGATTTTAATAGTTATATCAGATGGAGCGCCAGTTGATGACAGCACACTATCAACAAATCACAGTAATTTTTTAGACAACCACTTGCGTCAAATTATTCAAACGATTGAATCCCAAAGCAATGTAGAGCTTCTTGCCATTGGAATTGGTCATGATGTAACTAAGTATTATGAAAAGTCGATCACCATCAACAGAGCGGAAGAGTTAGCCGAGGCATTGCTAGATAAGTTGACAGAACTTTTCAATGACTAAAAAAAAGCATATAATAATTAATGTTTACAGTGTAAACATAAGAATTTTAATGGAACATATATGAAAATTACCAAGACTGACGGACCTCCAGAAGACCTTCTGTATTTCGATAATGAGCTTAATCTATCACCTCAACAGGTTGAGGATGTTGCTGAGATATTCAAAACACCGCTGACTGGAGCCTATAACTGGGATTATACGATTGCTGATAATCGTATCAAAAAACTCTATGAACTAGGAAAAGAACTCAATTGGAACGGCTCAATAGATTTAAACTGGGAATACAATCATCCAGCTGATGAGAGGCTTGTGGAGGCAGACGAAGAATTGCCGCATGAAACTCTTGAGGCTTATGAAAATTTAACAGAAGCAGAAAAAATAGAATTTGATCGTCATGATGCTGCAGAATTGCTGAGTCAATTCTTGCATGGAGAACAGGGCGCGCTCCTGGTTGCCTCTCAATTAACCTCATGTGCTCCAACCTACAATGCTAAATTATATGCAGCATCACAAACATTTGATGAAGCAAGGCATGTTGAAGTTTTCAATAGATATCTTCAAGAAAAAATTGGCATGCATTATCCAATCAATAAAAATCTTAAACTGTTGCTTGACAAAATTCTGACGGATGAAAGGTGGGATCTTAAATTCATTGGCATGCAAATTGTTATTGAAGGCCTAGCTCTTGCTGCCTTCCAGATGCTAAAAGGACTTTCAAACGATCCGCTTCTAACTCAGCTTCTTCACTACGTCATTAGAGATGAAGCTAGACATGTGACCTTTGGAATTAACTATTTAGAAGACTTTATTAAAACTTTAAGCCCAGAAGAAATTGAAGACAGGGCTGAGTTTGCATATGAGGCTTGTGTTATTTCTAGAGAACGCCTGATCAATACTAAGGCAATGCAAAAATATCTAAAAATGTCTGAAGACGAAGCTAGAGAATTTGCGTTATCTACTTCAGCAAATACAACATTTAGAAACTTCCTATTTTCTAGAATCATGCCCAATCTTTCGAGGATAGGTTTGCTTACAGATAAAATTAGGCCAAAATTTGAAGCCTTAGGACTGCTTGAGTATGAAGATGCTCCTGATGATTTTGAGTGCGACTGGAATGAGCTAGAGAAACCCTTAGAAAAGTTTGGTGAAATTCCTCAAGCTAGCTAAGTTAACTTTGTTTGCACCGCTTCTCCTAAGCGGTTCAATGCTTGCAGCTGTTCAAATTATTCAGCCATCAAATAATGCCTATCAAGAAATACAAGAAGCTCTTATTCTTGCTGAGCCCGGAGATGTCATCAGGCTCACTGCAGGAACATTTAACTTGCAGGACTCATTATCTCTTGATGTAAATGGGGTTCAGGTTGAAGGCGAAGGGATGAATCAAACCATTCTTGATTTCACTGATCAACAGAGTGGAGCTCAAGGATTAAGTGTCACCTCTGACAATGTGACTCTTCAGGATTTTTCAATACAGAATGCAAAAGGCGATGCCATCAAAGTTAAGGGTGTCACTAACATTAAATTTTTAAGGGTCAAGACAGAGTGGACTGATGGCCCAAAACCTGAAAATGGAGCCTATGGCTTGTACCCAGTCGAATCAACAAACGTATTAATTGATGGTTGTGTGGCCATTGGAGCATCGGATGCGGGAATCTATGTAGGCCAATCACAAAATATTATTGTGCGGAACAGTCGCGCAGAATTTAATGTGGCTGGCATTGAAATTGAAAATTCTTATTATGCGGATGTATTTAACAACGTTGCTACAAATAATACTGGCGGAATCTTAATTTTTGATTTACCTGGTTTACCTCAGCAGGGAGGCCATCACGTTAGGGTGTTTAACAATAAATCAGTGGGCAATAATACAGATAACTTTGCGCCAGAAGGGAATATTGTGGGAGAGGTTCCTAGAGGGACTGGCATTATTATTCAAGCAAATTCAGATGTAGAAGTATTCGACAATGAGATTGGAGATAACGACACTGTGAACATAGCAGTTGTGACCTACAGCAACGAAACCGATGATGAAGCCTACTACCCTCACCCGAAATCAATTCAGATTCATGGGAATAAATTTGGTCCAACTGGATATAATCCAGATACAAGCAAAGGTGACTTAGCTCAAATCTTGTATGATTTATCGGGAGGCAACATGCCTGATATCTTCTGGGATGGCTTGGTTCCAATGTCTCAACTTGTATTTGGCCAACCTGATGATGAAAAGATGATAGTTAGCAATAATGGTGATGGAACTTTGCTAGCAATCAAACCGATTGGCTATATGTTGCCATTTCTAGAGCCGGCAATTTTAGACATCAATGAATTTGAGGGTGTAATCACTCCATTGGCTAAAGTTGAGTTTGATGAAAGCTTTTAAAAAACTTTTTTTAATTTCTTTTTTTTTAGTTTCTTTTGGATCTCAAGCCCAAGCTTCAGTCCAATCCAATCTCCTAGATCTCACTCAAGTTCCCTCCTACCTCTCTGAATTTGGGTTCTTTCAAGATATGCAAAATCAAGTCCCTGCTGAGGGCGTTCATCCCTACTCACTTGTTAATCCGCTTTTTTCTGATCAAACGGATAAATTACGTTTTGTGTTTGTGCCTGAAGGGCAAAAGCTGGGCTATGAAAAAGATAAGGTTTTTATCTTTCCAGTTGGCTCAACTTTAATTAAAACATTTGCCTACCTCAATCAAAACGGGTTGCTTGAGCAGCAATTATTGGAAACTCGGCTTTTAATAAATACAGCATCTGGATGGAAAGCGATTAGCTATGTTTGGAATAAAGAACAAACAGACGCAAAAAGAGCTATAGCGGGAGCAACCATTCCAACATCTTTCGTTAACCATGACAGTAAAATTGTGGATGTTAGATACAGAGCCCCTAACCAGAATCAGTGCAAAGAGTGCCATCAAGTTAGCAAGATCATGACACCAATAGGTCCAAAAGCTAGAAACATGAACAAGCTTATGCAATATGAATCAGTGGAAATGAATCAATTAACATACTGGGCTGCTCTGGGATGGATCGATCAGAATCTTAAAGCTGAAGCTATGGGCGACTATGCAGATTTGAGCGCATCATTGAATGATAGAGCAAGGGCATATCTTGATATTAATTGTGGTCACTGTCACATACCTGGCGGCTCTGCCGATACAACTGGACTCTACTTAGATTTTACAGAACAAGATCCAGAGCAACTTGGAATATTTAAGAAGCCAGTGGCAGCAGGTCGAGCAAGCGGGAATTTAAAATATTCTGTGGTACCTGGGCATGCTGAAGATTCAATCTTACTTTATCGCATGAACTCTCTTGATCCAGGAATTATGATGCCAGAATCCGGTCGAGCACTAGCCGATGAGCCGGGCATTCAACTGATTACAGATTGGATAAATCAGCTCTGATCTTTAAATTTGTCACTAAGACCCCAAATAATTCATAATAGCTTTTTAAAAGGAGATAATTTATGTCAAGACATTCAGCAATAAATAGATTTGGAAGATCTGCCAATCCAGCCTTTAGCAGAGGTTTTGAAAATTTTGCAGAATCCCTGCCTTTAAGCGAAAGAATGACACTTGATGGGGCCGTAAATAAAACGGGCATTTTGTTGGCCTTATGTTTTGGTGGAGCGTGTGTTGGATGGAACATTCCTGCGCTTATGATACCTGCTGGCATAACTGGATTCATTCTTGCCTTGGTGACAATCTTTAGAAGCAAAGAAAAAGCTGGCACAACTGCTCCTTTTTATGCATTAGCTCAAGGGATTTTTTTAGGAGGAATTACATTTATGTATGAAAGTGCATTTGAGGGCATAGCAATTCAAGCAATAGGCTTAACTTTTGGGATTCTTGCTTCTCTACTTGTCTGCTATAAAAGCGGATTAATAAAGCCAACAGAAAATTTTAGATTAATGGTTGCAGCTGGCGTTGGAGGAATAATGATTCTTTATTTAGTTAGTTTTGTAATGAGCTTTTTTGGATCAGGCATTTCCCTTCTATCTCCAACAAATGGGTCATTAATGAGCATTGGTTTGTCACTTGGAATTGTTTGCGTTGCATCTTGCTGCCTAGTTCTAGATTTTGATTTTATTGAAGAGGGTGCAGAAAGAGGCATGCCAAAATACATGGAATGGTATGGAGCATTTTCATTGATGGTCACCTTAATTTGGCTTTATTTAGAAATTTTAAGGCTGATAGCAAAAATTAGAAGTAGGTAACAAAAACATGAACACAATTTTTTTTAGCTTACTGGCAATCTTTTCTTTATTTATTTTCATGAACTTGGGTAAGATTAAAGCTTCAAAAAAACAAATGGATCGAGGTGATCGAATTAATTGGGGCGGTCGTCAAAATAGAAATGTTAGTCGCAAAAAAAATGATGGGAAAATCATTGAAGGAGAAGCAGAGGAAGTTGATGATCAATCAAAAAAATAATCTCTTCTTTGTCTTTTTTGCATTAGCATTAACTAATTTTGCTGTTGCTCAAATCGATCAATCCAAAGGGTCTTTTGAAGATAAATTTAGGCAGTTGGATGAAGCATTTCCTTCTCCTGATTTAAATAGACCTGCTACTGGAGAGCCTGGACCAGCTTATTGGCAACAAAGGGCTGATTATAAAATTAAAATTANGCTTGATGAGAAAGCAAAAAGCGTTGAAGGNTCAGAACTTATTACATACACCAATAACTCCCCGCTCACATTAAATTATATTTGGCTTCAACTCGATCAAAATATCTTTAAAAAAGATTCAATTAATAATTTGACTCGACCATGGAGCGGTGGGAATAAACNCGTAGACTTCTCAACACTTCGCAGACAAAATTTTATGGACGACTTTGAAGGTGGATTCCAAGAATTATCTATCAAAGTTGATGGCAAGAAAGTTAATACCAACCTAGTAGGCACTCATGTAAGAATTAATCTGAATGAGCCCCTCGGTCCAGATCAATCAACCGATCTTGAAATTGACTGGTCATTTGCTTTGGTTGAGGAAAATGCAGTCAGAGCAAGAAATGGTTATGAAAGNTTTGCTGATGGAAATGATATTTTTCTATTGGCTCAATGGTACCCAAGGGTAACGGTNTTTAGTGACTACGAAGGTTGGCACAACAAGGAGTTTATTGGAAACGGAGAATTCACCCTTGAGTTTGGTGACTTTGAGGTTGATATCACTGTACCAGCAGACCACATTGTTTCTGCAACAGGGTTGTTGCAAAATGAAAATGAAGTCTTGAGCCCTGTGCAGAAAAAAAGAATGCAAAAGGCCAAGCGATCAGCTAAACCAATTTTTATTGTTACTCCTGAAGAGGCTTATGAAAACGAACTAGAAAAAAGTTCAGGTTTTAAAACTTGGACCTTTAAAGCTGAAAATGTAAGAGATTTTGCATGGGCAAGCTCACGAAAGTTTATCTGGGATGCTGCTGGCTTTAAGCAAAAGTCAAAAGAAAATCCTCTGGTCATGGCTATGTCTTTTTACCCTAACGAGGGTGAACCTTTGTGGTCTAAATACTCGACAGAAGCTGTAATGCATACCATGAAAGTATACTCAAAATATTCTTTTGATTATCCTTACCCCTCTGCTCAGAGCGTGAATGGTCCAGTTGGCGGCATGGAATATCCTATGATCACCTTTAATGGCCCTCGAACAGAGTTAGAAGATGATGGAACGCGCACCTACTCTAGAAGTGAGAAGGAGTTTCTAATTGGGGTGGTCATTCATGAAATTGGGCATATCTATTTTCCAATGATTGTTAACTCTGATGAACGACAATGGACTTGGATGGATGAAGGGTTAAATACCTTTCTACAATATTTAGCTGAACAAGAATGGGACATTAATTATCGGTCTGACAGGGGCGAGCCTCGATGGATTACAAACTATATGTCCAGCAGTTATCAAGTTCCTATTATGACTAATTCAGAATCTTTACTGCAATTTGGAAACAATGCCTATGCAAAACCTGCAACAGCACTGGTGTTATTAAGAGAAACAGTATTAGGCAGGGAGTTATTTGATCAAGCATTTAAAGAATATTCACAACGTTGGAAATTTAAAAGGCCTACTCCATATGATTTCTTTAGAACCATGGAAGAAGCTTCTGGAGTTGATTTAGATTGGTTTTGGAGGGGTTGGTTCTACAGCACTGACCATGTTGATATTGCTTTAGATAATATTCATATTGCCACTTTGGATACCCTTGATCCACAAGTAGATCTTACCAAGGATCGAATCGATTTCCAAAAGGAGCCAGCAATTCTTCATGACAATAGAAATGAAAAAGAGGCAATTAAAACCCGAGTAGAAGCCAGACCGGAGTTGCTCGATATTTATGATGAATATGATGAATTCACGCCTTCTGATAGGGAAATGCAAGACTATGAAGACATACTAGATGACTTATATGATAAGAACGATAGCGATCCAGAATGGAAGAAAAAAGCATTGGTAGANGCTCTCGCAAAAGAAGANGACTATTACATTTTTGAATTCTCAAATCAGGGTGGCTTAATCATGCCTATCCCGCTTGAACTGACCTATGAAGATGGAACCAAAGAGTTGATAAGGATACCAGTGGAAATATGGAGAAAAAATTCAAATAATACTCGCTGGCTTAAACGCTCAAAATTAAAAATCACCCAGGCAGTAATAGATCCATATTGGGAGATTGGTGATACAGAGATTGAAAACAACTATTACCCTACCCGCATGATCCCTGCTCGATTAAAACCTCGGGCCTCTCGAAGCAACCCTAAAAATTTAATGCAAGATCTATTAAATAGAAATAAAGAAATTACATCTCATAATTAAAAGTAATATGCATGTCGCAATAGATTTTGGAATATCAAATACTGATATTGCAGTGTTAAATAATAACGACACGATTTTTTATACCACGCCAAGTAAGTCTGGGTTACTTAACTCAAATAACATCCAAAAAATCTTATCTGAACATAATATTCAAATCTCTGATGTGAATCTACTCGGAGTGACTGGTGGAAAATCATCTGATCTTGAAAGTGAAATAGAAGGCATTGAAGTAATCAAAATCAATGAAATTGATGCCATTGGTCTTGGAGCAAGAAAACTATATGGTCTGCAAGATGAATCATGTTTAGTGATAAGCGCTGGAACTGGAACTGCATGTGTGCATGTTCAAGGCAATCAATTTAATCATCTGGGTGGGATTGCCGTTGGTGGAGGCATGCTCGAAGGCCTGGGCTCTTTGCTCTTCAACAATCATAATGGGTTAGAGATTAATGAATATGGAACGCAAGGATCAAGAGCAGAGTTGGACTTATTAATTGGTGATGTTGTAAATAAAATAGGTAATTTATCGCCAGAAATAACAGCNGTTAATTTTGGTCAGGCAAGCATCTCGGCTGCCGACACAATGGAGAATACAGCAGCAGCTTTGTGCAATATGGTTGGTGAGGTCATTGGAACAGTGGCTTATCTCAACGCACTCTTGGTTGGTTCTGAAAAAGTGTGCTTTATTGGTAGAACGTCTTACCTTAGCGAGGTTGTGAATGGCATCAACGAAAGAATAGACCTGGCTGGAATAGCAGGACAATATAATGAGAACCGAGAATATGCGAATGTTATCGGAGTCTTAGAAAATATAAAATATCATCAGTAAATCCATAATAATTGTTTTTTCAAAACAAGGTAATAATTTTAGAAACGCAAGATTGTAAGTCTTGGGTATTTTTAACCTTATGATGAGCGTATTCTGCGTAAAGGCCCTGCCTCTCTAGAAAAGCTTCTTCAATAGTCTGTTCGGGCTCTTTTGCAAACCCTCGGTTTAAAAAACTAGACACTCTTTCTAAAATTTGAGCAAAAGGCACTTCCAGATAAATTACCATGGAATGCTGTTGTAAATACCTCATTGCTTTAGGGCTATAAACTGCACTTCCGCCAGTTGATAAAATTGTTTGATCAAAATTAATGCTTGTTAAGACCGACTCTTCAATTGCTCTTAATTTTATATGCCCTTGTTGGTCAAGAATGCTTTGCAAGGTTTGATCATATTGATTTTCTATCAGATCATCGCTGTCAATCAAACTAAGATCAAGAGCGGCTGCCAGCTCCTTACCTACCGAGGACTTACCTGCCCCAGCCATTCCAATTAATGAGATTGAGTTTTTCACTTTTCGTGCTTTACTATTAATAATGCTCAGTTATATTTTAAAAAATAGCATAACCGATTACATGAAAATGAAATACAAAATTTTACTTCTTTTATTACTCTCGCCCACTCTATTTTCAGCAACTCAACTGTTTGTTCTAGGCTCTGGAACTCCCAACCCAGACCCAAATCGAAACGGTTCTGCGTATGCTGTTGTGGTAGATGGAACCCCTTACTTAATTGATTTTGGTCCAGGTATTATTAGAAGTGCTGCATCCTTATCTCCACCTTGGGGGGGAAAATTTGAAGCGATGACCGTTAAAAATTTTGAACATGCATTTTTAACCCACATTCACTCCGATCATACTGCAGGTTTGGCCGACCTTCTATTAACTCCATGGATTATGGGAAGAGAAAATAAACTCAATTTATTTGGGCCTATTGGATTAGAGAAAATGGCTGGCTTAACCCTCAAAGCCTTCGAGGATGATATTAATTACAGAGTCAATGGCACTCAACCTGCTAACAAGACTGGATATAAATATAACTTCAATCTACTTTCAGAAGGTCAAGTCTACAAAGATAGTAACATTACGGTTGAAGCTTTTAAGGTTCCACATGGAAGCTTTGATGATGCATATGGGTTTAGATTTACATCTGCAGACAAGGTCATTGTATTTTCAGGCGATACCGGGCCGTCTAAAACTCTAGAAAAATATGCTGCCGGGGCAGATATTTTGGTCCACGAAGTTTATTCATATGCAGGATTTTTAGAGAAGACAAAAGATTGGCAAAAATATCATAAAGGACATCACACATCGACCTATGAGGTTGGGGAAATTGCATCGCGAGCAAAACCAAAGTTACTGCTTCTTTCTCATATTTTATTTTGGGGATCTAGCCCTGATGAAATTCTTGCAGAGGCAAGAAAAACTTATCAAGGAGAATTAAAAATTGCTGAAGATCAAATGATTATTGAATAATGGTGGAGCTACGCGGGATCGAACCGCGGACCCCCTGCTTGCAAAGCAGGTGCTCTCCCAGCTGAGCTATAGCCCCACACGAGCTGATAATTGTACAAGATATCTTTTTCTGTGCAACAAAGTTTTTTTATAGACGATCAAGGACTCTCAATGAGCAGATTAAAGCCATTACACAAAATACATAAGCAGCTAGGAATAAGAATTTACTCAAGTTTTAGAAGTTGAAATAGAAATGATAATGATTGCTTGTTACCAGCTCTTAGGAAAGATGGTTCCTCAAAGGAGGCTACCTTAAACCCTGCGTTCTCGTTCTAGGGAACACGCTTGAAGGGTTCAGGGAGTAAAGCTACCACAACTTTTTATTGGTAGCCCCCAGTGAGAAATTAGTTAAAACTTATAACTGAACCCAAGTTTAAATGTTTGGGGTTTCTGAGATCTTGCGCCGTTTTTTGGAGAGCGAGCTGCTATATCTTCATGATCAGCTACATTTTCTAAAACTCCATACACATCAAGATTTTCATTCACTCTTTTGCGAAGACTTAAATCAATATAACTATAGGCTTCTATACTTTCATAAATTCCGCACGCAGCTGATGAGCATGTTCTTCCATGGTCTGCTAATCTAAGATATCCACTCCACCCACTCTCAGTGACAAACCCAGCATTAATAGCAAGCACAGAGCTTGGGATGTATGGCACATCATCACCTGAGGCAACGGTTCCAAAATAATCACTATCGAAGCTATTATCAAAGGTTGCATCAGTCGACGTATAAGTGAGGGCTATTGGATAGCTAATACCATTATTCCCCTCGACAACCCATGATGAAGCAACCTCTAAACCAGAAACATCAACCTCCCCGCCGCTGAATGTATCTCCAGGATCACAATCTCCGCCACTTGAATTGGTGCAAGTTCCAACTAGGTTTGCATAGTCGCTAGCAAAATATATTATCTCTACTGCAGTCATGCCCTTGTTATATCTAAAACCTAACTCCATATTGTCCGCTTCTTCAGCATCACCATTAAAGACTGGTGACATTCCCTGATGAAATCCAGCTATCAGCTTAAGGTTTTCATTCACATCATAGGTTGCACCAAAACCAGTGGTTGAATAATCTCCGCTTGATTTCTTGTTGTCATATTTTGCATCTTTGACTATTCGTGTGGGCTTGCCATCACTCCATCTATTTTCTACCTTGTCATAATCTTCAGATCTGTAACCAATGGTAATTGCAAGCTTATCCATAGTAATAGTATCTTGAAAGAAATATGAGCTAGCATCAGTTTCTCTTAACCTATTGTTGCTTCCTGTCCAGCCAGTGCTACAAGGAGACAAAGCAGAATTTACACCAGACGCACTTTGGTCAAAGCATTCATAATTCTGTAGCCTGCTTTCAGAATCTTCCATGTCTCTATATCCAAAAGTTAGGTCATGGTTTCCAATATTGGTAGAAATCTGAAATTGAAATCCTTCATTGGTATAGAACCTATTGTTGTGTTTAAGCTTTACTTGCACATCTCTTGTGCCATCTAAAATACCTTGCGCATCTGAATTGCCAGCATTTGCTGCCTCAATTACATTGTTGATGCCATTGCTTATTCCAAATGCTTTTTTATTATTTGCCTTATCAACTTTGAACCAATCCCTGTGATAATCATTGCTCCAAGAAGTTGCAATAATATCAACATCTCCAAATGAACCTTTGTAAGTAAGAGATTGCTGCTCACCATCGTTGTTCATGACATCGTATTGAGTCATTCTATAACGCATTCTTGGATTTTTATTAAAGCTTGCTTGAGAAAGACCAATGTATGTTTGATCAGAGGTTTCTTCAAGATCCAACAGTTTTAACGTTACTTCATGGTTGCCAGATGTATACCTAAACTTGGCCAGTAAATCAGATTTATCAAAACCAGTATCGCCACCAACGTTAGCAATGGAGTCAAAACCATCAGTTGAATGCTCATGAACTTCTACCATGGCTCCAAAAGCACCATTGTCGCCCCCAACTACAGCGTGGGTTCTCATCATACTGTTATCGCCAAATTCTTGAGTAAGTTCTCCTCTCCCATCAGTCGGAATTGGTGTACTAATCATATTTAGGGCTCCACCAATAGTGCTTGGACCCTGAGTAATAGCTGAAGGACCCTTAAGAACCTCAACAGCATGCACCCTTCCAGTCGTTGGAAAATAGTAAGCTGAGGCTGAGGTATAGGGTGCTGGAGCAACCAAAACGCCATCTTCCATAATAGTGATCTTTGAGGATCTATCTAAACTTGTTCCTCGAATTGATATATTGGGTCTGAGACCATATCCATCTTCTGTTCTAAAAAATACGCCTGGTACGGCAGATAAGATTTTATGAATGTCTGTATCTATGGTTTTTTCAAGATCAGCATTAGAAATAACTGTTCCTGAGCCTGCAATCTTTCTTGCGTCTACTTTTGTACCAATAATACGAACTGACTCGATGCGTTCGATATCGTACTCAACAGCAAATGCTGGAACAAAAAATAGGATTGAGAGCAATCCCATGACTAAAAAATTTATTTTTGTCTGCGTATTAGGCCAATCACTTTCCATCTTGCTCTCCTTGAGAAAAACTCAAGAAGACAAATGGTCTAATTGAGAATGATAATGATAATCATTCTCATTTGTAAAAGCAAGATTTTTACTTAGTTATTTCCTTTAATTGCAAAATAAGCGCCTAAGGCAAATAGGAAAATCTGCTCACTCATGAATAATTTTTGCGTAATAAACCAATCCGAATGAGCTAAATAAAATGCACCAGTCATAATTACTAGTACAGCTCCTCCTCCAAGTCGAGTTATTAAATGTCCAACCCCGCCGAGGAAACCTCCAAGTATAACTGCGGCACCAGCTCCAACCTCTCCCACTGCAACAAGGCTAGCTACAATCTCTGGAGCACCGATGCCCATACTCTCAAACCATGTAACCATATTCCCAGGAGGTAAAGGAAATTTTCCTAAACCATGAAGAATAAATGAAACGCCTAAAACTAATCTGAGAATCCATGGGGCTAATCCCTCAAATGGTCTAGCAACGCTATCTAAATAATTTGAAATGCTCATATAATCTCCGTTTATAATTATTGTATCTGAAGTGCAAAATAAATTGTAAAATTCTAACCGTCATAATTAATCAATAAATCAAAGAGAGAAACATATGTTTAATCCATTGAAAATGGCTGGTGACATGAAGGGCATGGAAAAAATGCTCAAACCAGCCCTAGAAAAATTCATGCAAGAATCTGGTTTTGTAAAAGAATCTGAGCTAAAAAAGCTTGAAAAAAGAATAGCGGAGCTTGAATTAAAACTAAAGGATTAGTTAGTTCTGGTCATAATAAAATAAGCGCTCTATATCCTCCTCGCTTGTGGATTCTCCATACTGAATTTCAATAATATGGCAATTGGAATCGCTAGGGTTTATTAGTTGATGCCATTCACCTTGTTTTACATGGAATACTTCCTCTGTTCCCAGATTTGTTTCGCTAATATCCTCAGGCCCAGAGAGGCTATGTTTTACAAGGCAAGAGCCTTTGCTTATAAACCATATTTCATTTCGGTATTGATGCCTCTGGAATGACATCCCTTTACCAGCCTCAAGAATAAGCTCTTTGAGCTTGACGCGATGATCTTGAAATAAATTATAAAATTTACCCCAGACTCTATCCTCATTTTCAAATTGCCAATCTTTTAAAATACTGCTGGATGAATTCATTTTGTGCTCTCCCCCAACACCAAATAAAAAAGTAATACCTTGAACGTTCATTTCAGGAATATTTTCTGCTTTTCTATCGCCACCATTACAAAAAATAATTTCATCTTGAGGGTATGCAGTTTTAATTTTCTCTAAGGCGGCACAACAGCTGCCCAGTGCATCATCATCAAAAGCTACAACCTCATTTACAATTTCAAGGCTAGAGACAATAATTTCACGCTCATGAAAAGGCATAAAAAATTTACCTTTTTTATTGGCCAACCAATTATCACTATTTAAAGCAACGACAAGATAATCACCCTTTTCTTTTGCTGCCTTAAAATATTCTATGTGCCCTGAATGAATTGGGTCAAAGCCTCCGCTAACTACTACTATTTTGATCTTGGTTTCCTCCAGATGATCGATTATACAATCTTCAATTGAATAGATGCAGGGTTTACTAAAACTTAATTAACGGGTTGTAACTAACTTTTTCTGGAATTTGGTCTGCGCCAGGAACATTTCGAGCTATTAAAAATGGTTTGAGCGCTTCAATTGCCTTGGGTTCATCAAAGTGGCCAATATTTGGATGAAGATGGTGAATAAAGTGCAGCTGCATTGAATGATTAAGATATCTTGGCATCCAGTGAGACCAAAATCGAGTATTCATATATCTCCCAGTTGAAGTTCCTAGATGTGGATAATAAGAGAAAAATACTGTGGTGTAGACACTTCCTACCTTAGCAGGCAGCCACCACAACAACAGAGTTTCAAATGGAAAAATAATAACCAGAACTAATGGCGCTAATTTATAAAATAGTGCAATCGGAATTGCTTGATGAAATGAATTCAGAAATGCCTTATCGTTCGCAAACACATCAAGATACTTATCAAATTGTAATG
>JGI26239J51126_1000232_pt1 | contig 33428 bp, 38 predicted proteins | sample SaaInlV_130m_DNA_3_FD_51126 | JGI IMG/M metagenome (IMG submission 51126)
TTAGAAACCGTAGCAGCTGTTCCAGGAATGGTTGGAGGTATGTGGCTTCATCTAACCTGCTTAAGAAAAATGCAAAGTGATCGGGGTTGGATAAAAATTCTACTTGATGAGGCAGAAAATGAAAGGATGCACCTTATGACTTTTATTGAAATTGCCCAACCCAAGTGGTATGAACGACTTATCATTCTTGCTGCTCAGGCAATTTTTTGGAATTTCTATTTTTTGTTATATATCTTTTTCCCAAGAACTGCTCACAGGCTAGTTGGCTATTTCGAAGATGAGGCTGTTTTAAGTTACACGCCTACTATGAACAAGTATCATCAGATTCATCCCTAAATGTGGACGCACCCCAAATTGCCAAAGATTATTGGGGTTTAGCAGATAATGCAAAGTTACTCGATGTCATTAGAGTGGTGAGAGATGATGAACAAAACCATTCTGATGTTAATCACGGACGGGCTGATTCTTTAGATGAGGCTCATGATAATTTAGAAATCGCCAAACAAGAACCAACCTCTACCAAAATAAATTCGGCAACCTTGCAGTCATATCATAATGCAAATTATCATATTTATAATAAACCTCCATTTACATTAAAAATAGGAAGCGTATGTACAGATCTAAATGAATTATTTAAAAAATATGACGTAAATGAAGCCGCACTTTTAACCGCATACAACCCTCAGGGTGTTGAAACAGATATTTCTAATAACAAAAGGGGGAATGAAGAATTAGAAAAAAATTTACGTTCTCAAAATTTTACTTTCATTCTAGCGGAAGGCATTTGTCCAGATAACAAATGGCCTGGTGAAAAAAGTTTTTTTGTTATGGGAATGTCTTTATCTGTTGCAAAAAAATTTGGTAACACATTCAAGCAAAATGCTATTGTTTGGGTTGATAAAACAGCAGTTCCCCAATTAATTTTATTAAGATAAATTATGGATTTTCGTAAAATTGTTTTAAATTTTTTTTCAGTCCTTAATTCTATTTATTTAGGGCTTGTGATTTATATAGAATTCTTTATGGAAAACTTGACTAAAGAGCCCTATGAAATCTATTACGATTTATGGATGTATGTTTTTGTCGGATATTGTGCAATTTTAATTTTTAATTATGCTATGTTTGGCAAGGTAACATTGTGGAACTTTAAATCAAATAAATAAGTCGCGCTGCTTATTTTCATAAATGAAAATAATAATGATTCGCAATAACAAGCTAAATTTAAAATACTCATATAATCTTAACTATGAATATTTTAATTGCATATTTAATTCACATATCAATAGCGCTAAGCTTATTACTTTCTTATTGCCTGCTTCTTGTTTTAGCAGCCTAGCAAATAAGTTTTTTAGCGACATCAAAGCTTAACTCAAATTCTACTGAGAAAGATGCATCCCGAATAGTTGAAATAACATGGGAAGATTGAATGCCTTTTGAGGCAACCAATTTCAGCTTACTGGTTTGGTAGATATTTATTTGTCTTGATCTTTTAAATCTAAATCAATGCCCTTCACTCTTTTTAAAAACTCTTTGCTATATTTAATTTTTGTTTCTTCATTTTGTTTTTTGGTCGGTTTTATTTTTTTGTTAATTGCTGACTTACTGTTATTTGGTGTCACGATGACATGAACAATAGACATTACAACAATGATGATAGATATTATTAAAATTCCGACTATGAATTCTGATAAATATAAATCCATAAGATATTCGAATGATTCATACATAAAGTAATTTTAAACTCGCAGTAATTTTAATTAATTATAATGTGATAGCATTGTTATTCACTAAAAACATTATAAGGCTAAGTCATGTTAAAAAAATTAATCTTATTAATTATCATTGGAGCTATCGGTTGGTATGCTTACAATCACTACATGAAATCAGAAATTGATAACGCTAAAGATACCACTGAAGAGGTGGCTGAAGAGGCGGTTAGCAATGTAGAGGATGCCATTGAAGACATGTAATCAATAAGAAACAATGAAACATTATAAAATGGGCCTACAAAGTCATTTTTTATATTTTCTTTACTAAGTCTTCAACAACTTTTTTTGCATCACCAAATAACATCATAGTTTTATCTGAATAAAAGAGCTCGTTATCTAAGCCAGCGTATCCTGGTGACATTGACCTTTTGTTAACAATGATCATTTTAGCTTTATCGGCTTCTAATATTGGCATGCCGTAAATGGCGCTTCCTGGTGTTTTGGCTGCTGGATTAACAACATCATTTGCCCCAATAACTAGCACTAAGTCGGTTTGACTAAATTCACTATTTATATCTTCCATTTCAACGACTTGCTCATATGGGACATCTGCTTCAGCTAGTAAAACATTCATGTGCCCCGGCATTCTTCCTGCAACTGGATGAATTGCATATCTTACTGATATGCCCTTTTCAATAAGCTTCTCTGTGAGCTCTTGTAAAGCGTGTTGAGCCCTGGCCACCGCTAAACCATAACCTGGAATTATGATAATAGAGTCAGCGTTTGTCATTAAAAAAGAAACGTCGTCTACAGACCCAGATTTAACATTTCGCTCTTTATCGTCAGTTGACGTTACATTTTGTTCTCCACCAAAACCCCCCAGCATTACTGAAATAATTGAGCGATTCATCGCTTTACACATAATGTATGAGAGGATTGCCCCTGATGATCCTACACAAGCCCCCGCAATAATAAGGACTGAATTATTTAATGTGAATCCAATGCCTGCAGCTGCCCACCCAGAGTAACTATTTAACATTGAAACAACAACTGGCATATCGGCCCCACCAATTGGAATAATCAACGTGATACCTAAAATCAATGCGATTGAAAGCATTATAAAAAAAGCTATTAGCGACTCTGTTTGAAAAAATATTACGCCTGCAACAACCATAGCTATTGCTAACATTAAATTTAATAAATGTTGGCCTTTAAAGACCGTAGGGTTTGCTCCAAATTTTCCCGATAACTTTCCAAAAGCTATAACAGACGCTGAAAAGGTTATTGCGCCAATAAAAGCGCCAATAAATAACTCAAATCTTTGAACAACTGAATGTAGCTCCGATACATTTAAAACTGCTGCTGTTGCAATCAAAACTGCAGCCAAGCCAACAAATGAATGCATTAGTGCAACTAATTCAGGCATCTTGGTCATTTCAACTTTTTTTGCTGCATAAATGCCAATCAATGCGCCTGAGACCAGGGGGATTGTAATTAATGATGGAACTAAATTTATGCCTATCAGTAAGGTAGTAATAATTGCTACTCCCATACCCACCATTCCAAATATATTTCCGGATCTGGCAGATGTTGGAGATGACAGCCCCCTTANAGCAAATATAAAAAATATCGCAGCTAATAAATAACTTATCATTGCGAAAGCCTCGCTATTCATNTTTTGATCCTTCCTTCCTCTCTTTCCTCTTAAACATCTCTAACATCCTTTGGGTAACGAAAAAACCCCCAAAAATGTTAATTGCTGCAAAAAATATAGCAAATGCTCCTAAAATGCTACTAAAAGTCACTATTTCACCGTTAATTTCAACAACTTGTAATATAGCGCCAACGATNACTATTCCAGAAATTGCATTTGTAACTGACATTAGAGGGGTATGTAGAGCTGAGGTTACATTCCAAACAACGTGGTAACCCACAAATATAGCTAAAACAAATATAGTTATGTTTTGAATTGTTAATANGTCTGTCATTTTTATCCCTTTTTAGATTTGCCTTTAGATATTAATGTTTCAGTCACTAATTCGTCCTTATTATTTATAAAAAGTTGCCCGGATTCATTGATCAGTAATTTAATAAATTCAAATATATTTCTTGAATACAGTGCAGAAGCGTCTGCACTCAACATACTAGGTATGTTGTTAAACCCAATAATGGTTACATTGTTTATTTGCTTAACTTTATCATTTTCAGTTAATGGACAATTACCTGAGCCATCAGATGCGCTTCCAGCTGCCATATCTACAATCACGGAGCCAGGTTTCATTTTTTTTACTGTTTCAGTAGATAATAATTGAGGCGGGGTTTTACCCGGTATCAAAGCAGAAGTAATGATGATATCTGCCGCTATTGCTTTTTCAGCAACTATTTTTGATTGCCTTAATAGCCAAGATTTAGGCATGGGTTTTGCGTACCCCCCTTTGCCAATAGCACACTCTTTTTCTTCTTCTGTTTCAAATGGCACTTCAATAAATTTACCGCCTAAAGACTCAATTTGCTCTTTAACTAAGGGCCTAACATCAGAGGCCTCTACCACCGCCCCCAACCTCTTTGCGGTTGCAATAGCTTGAAGGCCTGCAACACCAGCGCCTAGGACAATTACTTTTGCGGCCTTGACCGTACCTGCAGCCGTCATCAGCATAGGCATAAACTTTTTATAATAATCTGCAGCAAGAATTACTGCCTTATATCCTGCAATATTTGCTTGAGAGGACAATACGTCCATAGATTGAGCTCTTGTATTTCTAGGTAAGGCCTCTAGCGCAAAAGCTGAAACACCTTGTTTTTCTAATAAAGTTTTTAGCTTATTATTGAACGGCTCCAACATTCCAACTATGAATTGCTCCGGTTTGAGTTTTGTTATCTCTTTTTCAGCTATGGGTCTGACCATTAACAACAAGTCTGACTGAAGCACTAAATCCCTAGTAACAATTTCTGCCCCATGATTTTTATAATCTTGATTTGATAAAGAAGCCCCTGTTCCTGCGCCAGATTCAATTAAAACTGAGTGGTTAAGAGCAATCATTTTTTTTACTGATTCTGGGGTCGCAGCAACCCTTACTTCTCCTTTGGTTGTTTCTTTTAATATGCCTATTTTCATTTTAAGCTTTCCCCACACCCAAATAAATCTGCTATTTTAAAAAAAATCGTAAATTCCTATTGCATCAACAATCTTAACCTGATTTTTAAAAATATCTTAATTGATTTTTAAATTAACTACCTATTATTTGGTCTTTAATGCTTGAAATAGCTTCAACCATTATATCTAGAGAATCCTTCTTTGATGTGCCTTGCCTATATGCAAGCGCGACTCGACGAAATGGAATTGGGCTTTCAAAAGATAAAATATTTATTGCATCATTCTTATAATTTTTTGCAGTTGCGCTTTGGGGTAAAATAGAAATCCCTAAATTTGATGCCACCATATTTCTAATCGTTTCAAGAGATGTCCCTGCCTGAACCTCCGCATTATTTGAAATGCCCGGACATGCGTCTCTTACTTGCATACTAAAACAGTGAGTATTGTCTAAGAGTAATATTTTTTCATTTACTAAATCTTTAGTATTAATTTTTTTCTTACTGTTCCACTTATGTTTTCTTGGTATAAGGACCTTAAATGGTTCGTCATATAAATCTTGAAGTGCTATGCCAGGAATATCAAAAGGTAGGGCTATTATGGCTGCATCAATAACCCCATCTTTTAATTTATGAATGAGATTTTTCGTTACATCTTCTTCTGCCTTAAGAATAATGTCTGGGGATATTTTTTTTAGTAACGGAATTATTGAAGGTAATAAATATGGTGCTATTGAATAAATTATCCCTATTTTGATAGCTNTTTGTTTTGTGTTTGTTTCAAGAGCTGAAATTTCTTTAATTTTGTCTGCTTCTTCGAGCACTTTTTTTGCTTGATTAACAATTTGTTCTCCAACCGTTGTTAGTGAANCCCCCATTCGGTTTCTCTCGAANATTAAAACACCAAGTTCTGTTTCTATTTTTTTAATTGCTAAACTTAATGCTGGTTGGCTGACGAAACTTTTTATTGCGGCTCTTCTAAAATTTTTTTCATGAGCCACCGAAACCACAAACCTTAACTCACTCAGCGTCATTTTTACACTTATATATCTAGATTATTAACTGCAAGGGCGTTGCTTTCAATAAACTTTCTCCTTGGCTCAACATTATCACCCATAAGCTCAGTAAATGTTTCTTCAACGGCCTGTGTGTCTTCTATCGAAACCCTTAANAGCCGTCTAACGCTTGGGTCCATTGTAGTTTCCCAAAGCTGATCTGGATTCATTTCTCCCAAGCCTTTATATCTTTGGATGTTTAATGTGTTCCTTGCCTCTTGAAGAATCCAGTCTATTGCCTCTTGAAAAGAAGTAATTTGTTTAGATTTTTCTCCGCGACTAATAGTGGCGCCAGGACCTATTAACCCTTTAATTAAAAGGGATGTTTTTATTATTTGTTTATATTCTCCACTTAATAAAAACTCAGAATCAATGTTGCTTGTATTTAAATTTCCATGGACAAATTGGTTAATTTCAATTGAGTNCTTATTATTTTCACCGTCATGTTTTAGTTCAAAATTGATATTATCTTGAGTCATAAATGTTTTTAATTGCTCTAGATAGTTTTTTGCAGAATCTTCACCGTCTAAATTTATATCGCCAATATGATGAATCGCCCTTAACAAGGTTTCATCATAACGGTTTGATAAGCGTTTTATAATTGATTCGGTCAATAACATTTCTTTGGAGATATTTTTTAGCCTCTCATCATCCAAAACATCCCCCTTTTCTTTTGTAAGCAAAGTGGCGTTATTAAGGGCGGATTCAATTAAATACTGATCTAGCTCTTCCTCATCCTTTAAATATCTTTCGTCTTTTCCTTGCTTCACTTTAAACAAGGGAGGTTGGGCTATGTAAATATGCCCCCTTTCAACTAGAGCATGCATTTGTCTAAAGAAAAAGGTTAGTAAAAGAGTTCTAATATGGGCGCCGTCTACATCTGCATCAGTCATAATAATTATTCGGTGATATCTTAATTTCTCAACATCAAATTCCGCACCTATGTTTGTTCCAAGCGCGGTTATTAATGTTGTTATTTCTTGAGAAGATAAAATCTTGTCAATTCTTGCTTTTTCTACATTTAATATTTTTCCTTTTANGGGAAGTATGGCTTGGTTTTTCCTGTCCCTACCTTGTTTAGCAGAGCCCCCCGCCGAGTCTCCCTCCACCAAATATATCTCACAATTTTCTGGGTTTTTTTCCTGACAATCTGCTAATTTTCCAGGCAACCCCATTGAATCCATTACCCCCTTTCTTCTAGTCATNTCTCTTGCTTTTCTTGCAGCATATCTAGCCCTGGCTGCATCAACAATCTTATTACATATAACTTTTGCATCTTGTGGATGTTCTAATAAAAATTCTGTTAATTTTTTTCCAACAACATCCGATACAACTGGCTGTACCTCACTTGAAACAAGCTTGTCTTTAGTTTGTGAAGAGAATTTTGGTTCTGGAACTTTAATCGACAGAACACAAACCAACCCCTCCCTCATGTCATCACCTGATGTTTCTACTTTGGCCTTTTTTGCTATTTCATTGCTCTCAATATAAGCATTAATAGTTCTGGTCATCGCCGCCTTAAGACCGGTTAAGTGGGTGCCGCCATCCCTTTGCGGAATATTATTTGTAAAACATAGTGTGTTTTCAGTATACGAGTCATTCCACTGCATACTAACCTCTATCGTCATACCATCTTTTTCTGACTCAGCGTAGAAGGCATTTTTATGAAGCACGTTTTTGGCTCTGTTCATATAACCAACAAAACCCTTAATCCCACCTGACAATGCAAAATCTTCTGATTTACCCGTCCTGTGATCAATTAGCTCAATTTTTACTCCGTTATTTAAAAACGATAGTTCGCGTATTCGTTTGGCTAATAAATCAAAATGAAAATTAACGTCTGTGAAGGTTTCTTTTGAAGCAAGAAAGGTTATTTCTGAACCCGTTTTTTCTGTTTTCCCTGTTACCTTTAGGGGCTCGACTATGTCGCCGCCCCGAAACTCTGCTTCATGTATTTTTCCCGCTCTACTTATTTTTAATTTTAACCAATCTGACAGGGCGTTTACAACCGACACCCCAACACCATGAAGCCCCCCTGAAACCTTATATGAATTTTGATCAAACTTACCGCCCGCATGCAGCTCTGTCATTACAATTTCTGCCGCACTTCTTTTAAGCTCATCACCGTCCTTAATGTCTGTTGGAATGCCCCTTCCATTATCACTAATAGATACAGAGTTGTCTGGGTGAATTATTACTTTTATATCATCGCAATGGCCTGCCAGGGCCTCGTCAATAGCGTTATCAAGAACCTCAAACACCATATGATGCAAGCCGCTCCCGTCTGACGTATCCCCAATATACATGCCTGGTCGCTTTCTTACAGCGTCTAGCCCCTTTAAAACCTTTATGCTTCTTGAGTCATAATCTGCATTTTTATTGCTTTCAGCCATTCTGTTGTCCTTTATATTCTCATCGGCATTACTACATATTTATAATCTTCGTTGTTGGGAATCGTTACCAAACAACTACTTGATGAGTCTTTAAATGCAAAGTTTAGTTTGTCATATTGTATGTTGTTCAATACATCTATTAAGTAAGTTACATTAAACCCAACATCAATCTCCTCACCCTGATAATTTATTTCCACTTCCTCTTCTGCTTGTTCTTGCTCGCTGTTAGTGCTGATCATTTTTAAATTATTTTTTGTTATAACAATTCTGATGCCCCTGTATTTTTCATTCGATAAAATAGATGCTCTTTGCATGGCGGTTAATAGTGTCAGTCTGTCTATTTCGAACAAATTGGGATGTCCAACAGGAATAACCCTTGCATAATCAGGAAACTTACCATCAATAACTTTAGTTATTAAATCTATATTATTAAAATGAAAATGGGCTTGGGTTTTGCTTATATTAATTTCTATATCATTATCCCCGTCGCCTAAAAGCTTAACTAATTCTAAGATTGTCTTTCTAGGGATTATGGTTTGAATTTTACCAAAATCTTTTTGAAGTTTTATTGATGTAAAACTTAAACGATGCCCGTCGGTGCCAACTATATTTAGCTTTTGTCCATCCACCTCGAACAAAAGGCCATTAAGATAATACCTTATGTCCTGTTGAGCCATTGAAAAATCAACCTGCTTTAAGATATCTTTAAAATCTTTTTGTTTGAGTTTTACAAAGGTGTTTTCTTCTTCATCCTTTTTCATAATAGGATAGTCTTTAGCCGCTAACGTTTGTAAATTAAATTTGCTTTTAAGCGCTTTAACTAAAACCGTTGAATCATTTATTTGAACGTTCAGTTTGGCTTTTTCAGGTAAGGCCCTTGTAATATCAAGAATTTTTCTTGCTGAAACAGTTGTTTCAAATGTGTCTTCTAGCTTAGTTTGAACTGATAAAGAAATTTGCATTTCTAAATCTGTCGCCGTAAATCTTAAGTTATTCTCAGATCCTTCCAATAAAATATTAGATAAAATAGGCAAACTTAACTTCCTCTCAACAATTCCAGCAACATTACTTAAAGGATCTAAAAGGGTATCTCTATCGATTTCTATATTCATAATATTTTCTTTATATATTTAATAATAATAATAATGAGTTAGGTTTTAAAAACAAAGCTAAATAAAAACTTATTAAACAACTAGTTAAGACCTTTTAAAAGCTATGGTTTTTATTAGTTTTTAATGTGTATAAATTGTGCATTAAAATTAAAACAACCCGAATTTTATATAGACTATAAATTTATTCACAACCAATCCACAGTTTATCATTTTTACCCTCGCAATACTTGTGTTAAAAACCCTAAGTCTTGACCAATATTATGGTTTTTTAGTCTTAGGTCTTCAATCTCGTCACAAGCATGCATAATGGTTGTGTGATGCCTACCACCAAAAGCGGCTCCAATATCAGGAAAGCTTAGGTTAGTAAGTTCCCTTGTTAGGGCCATAGCTACTTGTCGCGGCCTTGAAAAGTTACGAGATCTTTTTTTGCTTAATATATCGCTTACTTTAATTTTGTAAAATTCAGCCACGGTTTTTTGAATGTTTTCAACACTTACTTGCCTCCCTCTAACAGCTATTAAATCTTTAAGTGATTCTTTGGCTAGGGCTGTGCTTATTGACACATTCATAAAGTTTGACATAGCAACGATTCTATTTAACGCCCCCTCTAACTCTCTTACGTTTGAACGAATTTGTTTTGCTACAAAAAAAGCAACATCTTCAGGTAAACCAACTTTATTTTGTTCGGCCTTTTTCAAAAGTATGGCCACCCTCATTTCAAGCTCTGGGGGGTCAATTGATACAGTTAGGCCCCAACTAAATCTCGTACGAAGTCTATCATCAACCCCANTTATTTCTTTGGGGTATGAATCACAGGTAATTATTATTTGTTTTTTATTTTCAATTAAACTGTTAAAGGCATAAAAAAACTCTTCCTGGGTACGGTTTTTTTTTGCAATAAATTGAATATCATCAATTAATAATAAATCTAAATTATGATAGGTTTTTTTAAAGCTATCAAAAGATTTATTTTCGTATGCCTTCACAACACCATGAACATATCTCTCAGCGTGTAAGTATTTTACTTTCGCGTCTGGTTTCAAAGACTTAACATGGTTGCCAATAGCATGCATTAGGTGGGTTTTACCAAGCCCGACACCCCCATAAATGAAAAGAGGGTTATAGGTTTCTCCCGGGTTCTCAGCAACCTGCCTACCAGCCGCTGTTGCAAGTTGATTGGCTTTTCCGGTTACAAAGTTATCAAAATCAAAATCCTTGTTAAGTCCGTTTGTTGAGGTGGTGCTAAATATTTTTTTACTTTTTTTTATGGGGGTGTCGCTAGGTTTTGAGGGGGGGGTTTTATTGNTTTTTTTTGTAACCAAATATTCTATGGACTTTATTTTTAAATGCTCTTCAGTAAGGAGGAGNATTTCTTTATCAAACCTACCCTTTACCCACTCAAGAACAAATTGGTTTGGAGCATAAATAGAAAAACGATCCTTATTAACCTTTATTGTGAGAGGTTTGATCCAGGTATTGATTTGTTGGTTTGTAAGCCTCTTTGAGAATTTATCTAAACATAACTCCCAAAACTCAGTTTCGTTGATCATTTTTTATTTAAATTTATCCTAAATATGTTGCTCTACACAAACATAAATTAATCAGCTTTAGTTTGTTTGAATTTTTAATTAGTTTGATATTGATACTATATTAAATTAAAAAAGTTATCCACAACCTTTTTTGTTGAGAATCACGCTTATTTCGTTGACAAAGCTTATTACATGACGTAATGTTCTGATTCAAAAATTTTGTAAGAAAAACGAGGAGTTAACAATGAAGCGCACTTATCAACCTTCAAAAATAAAGCGGGCTAGAACACATGGATTCCTAGTGCGAATGAAGACTCGAGGCGGTCGTTCTGTAATAGCATCACGCCGAGCTAAAGGCAGGGCTCGTTTAGGTCTATAATTTTTTCCAATGAAATTAGTAAATTCCAATGAATTTACAANCGTATTTAACCATAAAAAAAGATTGTCTTCGGCAAACTTATTTCTTTATTATTACCCAAACGAGATAGGGAAAAATAGATTGGGTTTTGTTGTTCCAAAACGAATTGAAAAACTGGCTGTAAGAAGAAACTACATGCGAAGATCTTTAAGGGAAATTTTCAAGAATGTTTTTAGANCGACAAACAATCAATCTTTTGACTTTGTGGTAAGTATAAAAAAATCTTTTTATAAAGGAGATTTTTTTATAATAAAAGACCAAGTGGATAATCTTTTTTTAAAATTACCCTTAAGAAAATGAGAAGGGTTTTAATTGCTTTTATTAGGGCTTATCAGGTAATTAGCTCTTTTACATTGCCTAGGTGTAGGTTTACACCTACATGTTCCGACTATACAATTGAGTCTTTAAAAACACATGGTTTTATAAAGGGGTTGTGGTTTGCTATTAAAAGAATATCAAGATGCCATCCTTTTTGTAAAGGGGGCTATGACCCAGTCCCTAAATAATATTTGAGGAAATTATGGAAACTAAGAATTTAATTATATTTGTTGTTCTATCATTTTTGATATTAGCTTTTTTTGGTCCTCAGCCTGATAAGTCAGAGCAACAAGTTAATGACGATACTAATATAGTTGAAGATAAGTCGCTTCCAAGCGATTTAAACAATAAAAATATTTCCACAGCCTTTAATCTAGATAAGTCAAATTATATAAAAGTAGAAACTGATATGTATGAGNTATCTATTAGTTTAGAAGGTGGCGACATAAGAAAGTTAAACTTAAAAAAATATAAAAATGATAATTCGGGCGCCCCTTATCAGTTGATGAGCGATGCAGCAGACCCGCTTTTGTATGTAGCTCAATCCGGCTTATTGGGAAAATCACTTCCTACCCATAGGTCTGTATATGAATCACCATTGAGCTCATACCAAATGGCAGGAAAAGAACTTCAGGTGCCGCTAATTTTTGAGAACGATCAATTTCTTGTAAAAAAAGTTTATACATTTAAAGAAAATTCTTATGAAATTGGCACATCCTTTCAAATTTTAAANAAATCTCAAAACAATATAGCGCCGACAGCCTACTATCAGTTTATTCATGACGGAGAATCAAACCAAGGTTCTAATTTTATGCCAACCTTTACAGGGACGGCTTATTATACCGACGCCGAGAACTTCCAGAAAATTAGTTTTGGTGATGTAGATAGCGCTCCTTTTACATTGGAATCAAATAACGGATGGATTGGAATCATTCAAAGATATTTTGCGTCCTCATGGATTATGCCTTTAAAACAAAACAGAGAATTTTTTTCTAAAGAAATAACCTCTAATGTTTATGCCTCTGGATTAAAAACAGGACTTCCTGAAATTTTACCTGGGGAAACTTTGTCATTTGACACTAAGCTATATAGCGGCCCTCAAGCTAAACAATATTTGGAAAAAGCAGCCCCTGGAATGGAATTAACGGTTGATTATGGTTGGCTAACTATTCTGGCAGCCCCTTTATTTTCTGTTTTATCAGGCATTCAAAAGGTTGTTATTAATTGGGGGGCGTCAATTATATTGCTAACAGTCCTAATCAAACTCCTTTTCTATCCTCTGTCGGCATCCAGTTACAAATCAATGGCTCAGATGCGTGAACTTGCTCCTCGCCTACAAAGTATGAAAGAAAAATTTGGCGATGATAAACAAAAAATGCAGAAAGCCATGATGGAATTATATAAAACAGAAAAAATTAACCCTTTAGGTGGGTGCCTGCCTATATTGGTTCAAATACCAGTCTTTATTGCACTTTATTGGGTGTTATTGGGCTCAGTGGAGCTGAGAAATGCTTCATTTCTATACATCACAGATTTATCTTCTAAAGACCCATATTATTTGTTACCNATTTTAATGGCCGCCTCAATGTTTGTTCAAACAAAACTGAACCCTAAGCCAACAGACCCAATGCAAGCTAGATTAATGATGATGATGCCCATAATCTTTAGTATATTTTTCTTCTTTTTCCCTGCAGGCTTGGTCTTGTATTGGCTTGTTAATAACTTATTATCTATGGCGCAGCAATGGCATATTAATAAAAAGATTCATGCAGCAGCGTTAAAAAAGAAAGGCCATGCTTAACGATAGCTCAACAATTGCAGCCATATCAACGGCAAAGGGCGTAGGCGGTATCGGTGTTGTTCGTATATCTGGAAATGATTCGCTCAAAATTGCAAACAAGATATGTAATGTAGACATTACACCTCGTAAAGCACATTTCAGTACTTTTAAAGATAAAAAAAATATTACTTTAGATCAAGGCGTTGTCATATATTTCCCTTCGCCAGCCTCTTTTACCGGAGAAGATATTGTTGAGTTACAAGGGCATGGAGGTGTTGTTGTCCTTAATTTAATTTTAAAATCATGCTTATCTTACGGGGCTCGTTTGGCAGCGCCCGGTGAATTTACGAAAAGAGCTTTTTTAAATAATAAGTTAGACCTTTCTCAAGCTGAGTCTGTTGCTGATCTTATTAACGCATCGACTGAAGCAGCAGCGAAAAGTGCAATTAATTCCTTAAGCGGATCTTTTTCTAATAAAATCAATGACTTACTAAATAAGCTAATTGATTTGAGGGTGTTTGTTGAGGCCTGTTTAGACTTTCCCGAAGAGGATATTAATTTTATTGACCAAGGCAAGGTGGATAAAAAGTTAAAAGATTTGAATATAAATATTTATAAAATATTAGATTCTGCTAAGCAGGGCCAATTATTAAGAGATGGCGTAAAGGTGGTTTTGATTGGACAGCCTAACGTTGGTAAATCAAGCTTAATGAATCAATTGGCGAGGCAGAATAAGGCAATTGTGACAGAAATACCAGGGACCACACGAGACCCAATTAAGAGTGATATCAATATCCAAGGCATTCCAATTCATTTAACTGACACTGCCGGCTTGAGGAACACAGAGGATGTTGTTGAAAAGTTTGGTATTGATAAAACCTGGGAGTCAATAGAAGAAGCTGATATAGCGATAATTCTTGCTGATGTTACAGTGGCTCCTGCAAAGTATGAAGAAATAATAATAAATCAGTTACCTAAAAGTTTAAATAAGATATTTGTGAAAAATAAAATAGATTTNCTGAAACAAAATTCTTCAATTACTTATCAAAACAACGAACCCCAGATATTTATTTCTGCCATGAAGGGCGATGGCATTATTTTAGTTGAAAATGAGATTCTTAAAATAATAGGTAAAGAAAAAAGCTCAAGCAATAAAGAGGACTTATTTATGGCGAGATCTAGGCATATAGAAGCCCTTGAGAAAGTTAAGAGCGCTTTAAATAATGCTACTTTAAACTTACAAGCGCCTGAATTGGTTGCAGAAGAGCTAATGATTGCTCAAAAATCACTTAGCAAAATTACTGGAGAATTTTCATCAGATGATCTTCTGGGCCAAATTTTTGGAGAATTTTGTATCGGTAAGTAGGTTTCACGTGAAACATTCAGCTCCGATTTTTATTTAAATGTTTCACGTGAAACAAGTACATACCAATATCTATTTAAATCCAGTAAAATTAACACTTGAGCAAATTAAACAAAAAATATGGATTTTCCTAAACAATTTGATGTAATAGTTATAGGAGGTGGGCACGCTGGTACAGAAGCTTCACTTGCTTCCGCTCGTCTTGGTAAAAAAACACTTCTATTAACTCACAATATTGAAACACTGGGCCAAATGTCATGTAATCCTTCTATAGGGGGGATAGGCAAAGGCCACCTGGTCAAAGAGATAGATGCTATGGGCGGAATTATGGGTCGCGCAGCAGATTTTGCAGGAATACAGTTTAGGACATTAAACTTAAGCAAGGGGCCAGCAGTAAGAGCAACAAGAGCTCAGTCAGATCGCTTATTGTATAAATCTTATATAAGAGATGCCTTGGAAAATCAAGATCATTTGTGGATATTTCAACAAGCAGTTGATGATGTTATTTTAAAAAATCAAGAAATAAAAGGCGTTGAAACTCAAATGGGGCTTAAGTTTTACGCTAACAATGTAGTTTTGACCGCTGGAACTTTTTTGGGAGGCTTAATTCATGTCGGGTTAGAAAATTATAATGCCGGAAGAGCAGGTGACCCTTCGTCAACAAAGTTAGCGGCAAAGCTTAAAGAGTTAAGTTTGCCAGTAGGAAGATTAAAAACAGGCACCCCCCCNAGAATTGACGGCAAATCGATAGATAAATCAAAAATGATAGANCAGCCTGGAGATANTCCGACGCCCCATTTTTCTTTTATAACACCCAAAATTGAACATCCTGAACAAATTTCTTGTTGGATTACACACACAAATAAAAAAACTCATGAAATTATTAAAAGTGGTATCGATAGGTCTCCCATGTACACAGGGGTTATAGAGGGGGTAGGCCCAAGATATTGTCCATCGATAGAAGATAAAATTCACAGGTTTGCTGATAAAGATTCACATCAAATATTTATTGAGCCAGAAGGTTTAACAACAAATGAAATATATCCTAATGGAATATCTACAAGCTTACCTTTTGATATTCAGCTTGATCTAGTGAGATCTATCAAAGGGCTTGAAAATGCACATATCTTAAGGCCAGGATATGCCATTGAATATGATTACTATGACCCACGTGCACTTAAAATGAGCTTAGAAACAAAAGATATTAAAGGCCTGTTCTTTGCTGGTCAAATTAATGGGACAACGGGTTATGAAGAAGCTGCAGCCCAAGGCCTTATAGCAGGAATGAATGCGGCGCTAAGAGCACAAGGAAAAGAAAATTGGACGCCATCAAGGGAAGAGTCTTATATCGGGGTCATGATAGATGATCTTATCACTAGTGGAGTTACTGAGCCATATAGAATGTTTACTAGCCGAGCTGAGTATCGCCTTTTATTAAGAGAGGACAATGCAGACCAAAGATTGACTCAAAAAGCAAGAGAGGTGGGTTTGGTTTGTGATAACCATTGGAAAAACTTTTATGAAAAGCAAGCTGTAATAAATGCTGAAGAGAAGAGATTAAAGAATTTGGTTGTAAAGCCAAATGATTTGAAAAAGGATATTCAATTGAAAATATTAGGCCATCAGCTTGAAAAAGATTATAAGGCTTTTGATTTATTAAAAAGACCTAATTTGAATTACGACGATCTGATGCAATTGCTTAAAGCAGACTGCGAAATAAGGCGCGATGCAGCAGACCAAATTGATATATTAGCTAAGTATTCAGGGTATATAGTCAGACAGAAAGAAGAAATTGAGAGAATAAAAGAGCAATTAAGTGTACTTATCCCTGAGGATATAAAATTTGATGAAATTCATGGCATTAGCACTGAAGCAAAACAACTTTTAAATTTACATCGTCCAGAATCTGTTGGCCAAGCTTCGAGAATATCTGGTATTACGCCTTCAACAATATCAATTTTATTAGTTTTTATTAAAAAAAATAGAGATAAATTGACAATTAAAAGGAAAGAAAAAATTGCTTAACGACAAGGCTAAATTAGAAAGCGGCATGCAAAAATTAGGCTTTGAAAATATACCTCAAATTGTTGATAAATTATTGATTTATAAGGAATTATTAATTAAATGGAATAAATCTTTTAATTTAACGTCAGTTAAAAGCACAGAGATTGTGACCCATCACTTTTTAGATTGCTTGGCGATAATTCCCTTTATGAAAGCTTCATCTTTGCTTGATGTCGGAACGGGAGCTGGGCTGCCTGGGATTGTTATATCAATAGTGAATCCTGATATTAAAGTAAGCCTGGTTGATAAGGTTGGGAAAAAAATTGCATTCATTAAGAGGGTTATAATTGAATTAGAGATTAAAAACATCGAAACTGAGCATAATAGAGTGGAATTATTAATGCCCCAAGAACAATACGATGGAATTATATCTAGGGCATTTTCTAATATGGATGATTTTATTCAATCTACGAGACACCTCATCCAAAACAAAGGCATTTGGTATGGGATGAAAAGCAAAAAGATTTTAAATGATGAAATGAAGAACATCAATAAACCTTGGGTTTTAGAAAAGCTTGACGTTCCTTTCTTAGATGCTGAAAGATATTTAGTTAAGGTATCTAATTCATGAAAATAATTGCAATTTCAAATCAAAAAGGGGGCGTTGGTAAAACCACAACAACGGTGAACTTAGCTGCCTCATTGGTTAGCATGAAGAAAAAGGTTTTATTAATTGATCTTGACCCTCAAGGTAATGCAACATCGGGAGGGGGTGTTAATAAAAGTCAAATTAAACATTCAATATATGATGTTTTAATAGGGGAAGCCTCCCTAAAGGAAACAATCCTGCATTCTGTGGAGAGTTTTTTTGATATCGTTCCAGCTAATCAAGATTTAGCAGGCGCAGAAATTGATTTAGTAGGCATTGAAGGTCGAGAATATATGCTTAAAAATGCTATAGGTGCATTAAAGCAAAATTATGATTACATATTAATAGATTGCCCACCTACATTAAATTTATTAACTGTCAATGCATTGGTTGCTGCAACAGCTGTCCTTATCCCTATGCAATGCGAGTATTACGCATTAGAGGGCTTATCTGATTTAGTAAATACAATTAAGAGAGTAAAAAAACAACTAAACCCTAATATAGAAATTGAAGGGCTACTAAGAACATTGTTTGATAAAAGAAATACACTCGCACAACAAGTATCTGATGAACTTTCATCTCACTTTGGCCCTAAGGTTTATAAAACAATTATTCCGAGAAATGTTAGGTTGGCAGAGGCGCCAAGCCATGGTAAAGCCGCTTTGTTTTATGACAAGTCCTCCAAGGGGGCAAAGGCCTATTTAGCTTTAGCTGAAGAAATATTAAAAGGAAACGAATAATGAAAAGTAAAGGTTTGGGTAGGGGGTTAGATGCATTATTAAATAATGAGGAAGATATTCAATCTAGCACAATAGAAACGTCTAACTCGGTGGGTCTTGAAAAGTTAATGCCTGGAAAGTTTCAGCCTAGGACAAATTTTAATCAAACATTGCTAAATGAGCTCGCGGATTCTATTAAAGCTCAAGGCATTATTCAACCGATTCTGGTAAGAAGGGTTTCGAACGAAAAATATGAAATTATTGCTGGAGAAAGAAGATGGCAGGCTGCTAAAATTGCAGGACTTACAGAAGTGCCCGTGGTTATAAAAGATATTTCTGATTCAACCGCGTTAGCCATGGCATTGATTGAAAATATTCAGCGAGAAGATTTAAATGTTATAGAAGAGGCGCGAGGGATAAAACGCCTTATAGATGAATTTAATATCACACATGAGGGCGCAGCCGAAGCAGTAGGAAAATCAAGANCTGCCGTATCAAATATTCTCAGATTATTGAATTTATGCGAGCATGCGCAAAATGCATTAGAGAATAAGAAAATAGAAATGGGGCATGCGAGAGCTATTCTTTCTTTAAGCCACTTAGATCAAGCCATGATGTGTCAAAAAATAATTAATCAACAATTAACGGTTAGGCAAGTTGAAAAAGAAGTATCAGAAGGCACGGTAAAAAAAGATTCTTTAAAACAAAAAAAAGACAGAGATATCCAGCGTCTTGAAAATGAATTATCAGATAGATTTGGGGCCTCTGTATCCATTAATCATAACAAATCAGGCAGGGGTTTTATAAAAGTAAAATATTCAAATTTAGATGAGCTAGACAAAATTATTGCCAAATGGAAATTATTGGGCTAGAAAGCTTGACGGATTAGAAAAATAAAGAGAAAATTGCGAACTTTAGATAGTTAAGCTTAATTTAGTATAACGTTTATGAATCTGTTTGGAGCTTTTCCTCTAGAAATAAAAATAATGTTAAAAAAATTGATAATTGCTATTTTAATAATAGCACTATCATTATTTTTTCTTTTAAATTTAGAAAGTGCGATATCGGTCATACTAGGAGCATTATGTGTGATATTGGGAATTATTTTTTCTGTTCCAATCGCATATAGAAAAAAAGATAACAATGCGTCGAAAATAGTTGTTGATGCTTTAAAAGCTGAAATCGTAAAAATAATAATTGTTGTAATACTGCTTTGGTTAGTTTTTAAGTTTTATGCTGAACTAGTTCCATTAGCTTTAATTTTTGGCCTTGCAATCGCAGCAATTTTTTCTGGTTTAGCGTTGTCAAAAAATAGATAATATATATAGGATTTTAAAAGTGGCAGACGGCTCATATCAATCACCATCAGAATATATTGGACACCATCTATCCAATAATGAATATGCTTTGGGTGAACATGACTTGATGATTCTTCATCTTGATTCGGTTGTTATGGCCATTCTAATTGGATTGTTTTCAATAGGCTTGATTTGGTTAGTTGCACGTAAAGCAACATCTGCAGTCCCAACAAAAACACAGGCTTTTGTCGAACTAATATTTAGTTTTATAGATAGCCAAGTCTCAGCAATTTTCCATGGCAACCGCCATTCATTCGTTGCCCCTGCAGCACTTACAGTATTTNTGTGGGTTTTAATGATGAATGCGATGGACTTTTTACCCATTGATGTTATGGCCAAATTTTATGGTTTCTTAGGATTGCATGAATGGAAACATGTNCCAACTTCAGATGTGAACACAACCTTTGGTTTGGCATTGGGCNTATGGTTTTTAATGATATTTTTTGGAATAAANGCAAAGGGGTTAGGCGGCTGGCTTCACGAATTTTTTTGTGAGCCGTTTGGNACAAAAATTTGGGTCTGGCCATTCAATTTTTTGTTTAATTTAATTGAGTATGTATCAAANCCACTTTCTCATTCACTAAGATTGTTTGGTAATATGTATGCTGGCGAAGTTATATTTCTACTTTTAGGTCTATGGGCTGCAACAGGTGTTTCTGGAATATTTTTTAGTTCCATATTAGGAGCGGGCTGGGCAATATTTCATATACTCATAGTGGTACTTCAAGCATATATTTTTATGATGTTAACCGTAGTATATTTAGCAATGGCCCAAGAAGGGCATTAATTTTTTTAACTTTAAAGGAAGTCAAATTATGGAAACAGTTGAATTTTTAGCTTTAATACAAGCATATACAGGAATTGGTATTGGNCTTATTATTGGTTTAGGCGCTCTTGGTGCCTGTGTTGGTATCGGTATCATGTGTGCAAGCTTTTTAGAAGGTGCAGCGAGACAACCGGAAATGATCCCACAACTTCAAGTAAAGGTTTTCTTATTATTGGGGCTGATTGATGCATCATTTATTATTGGCGTTGGTTTAGCTATGATGTTTGCTTTTGCAAATCCACTNCTAAGTGTTGTTGGCTAAGAGTTTGCCAATTAACATTATTAGAAACTTTTTAAATACGAGGTAAAGATGAATCTTAATTTCACATTAATTGCTCAGGCAATAGCATTTGCAATTCTTATATGGTTCACCATAAAATTTGTTTGGCCTCCACTTCTTAATGCAATCGAAAAAAGACAAAAAGAGATTGCTGATGGATTGGCTGCTGCTCAGGAAGGAAAGCTCTCTTTAGAAGTTGCAGCAGAAAAAAATGCTGCATCTTTAAAAGAAGTAAAGCAGAAAAGTGCTGAAATTGTAAATCAAGCTGAAAAAAGAGCATCAGAAATTGTGGAATCAGCAAAAAAAGTAGCCAAGGAAGAGGGAGATAGAATTATTACAAGTGCAAAGTCTGAAATTGATCAAGAAATCAATAGAGCGAAAGAAGAACTTAGATCACAAGTATCAACTTTAGCGATCTCAGGTGCTGAAAAGATTTTAACTAAAGAAATTGATAAAAAAGTGCATGCAGACATGTTGTCGAAACTTGCAAAGGATTTATAAAATAAATGGCTGAAATTTCAACAATTGCTAGACCATACGCATCAGCATTATTTAGCTTAGCTAAAGAAAAAAAGTGTTTAGCTGGTTGGTCAAAGATGTTGGGTCTGCTTAGCGTTGTTGTTTCAGATCCTCAAGCAAAAGCTTTTATATCTAATTCAAAGATTTTAGATTCAGAGAGAGAGAAAGTTATTTTGGAGCTATGTAAAAGTAATATAGATAAGAACATTGAGAACCTTATTAAATTGCTAATAGAAAACAAAAGATTATTAGTTTTACCTGAGATTGCTAAATTTTATGAAGAGCTGAAGGATGCAGATGAAGGGGTTGTCGAAGCACATATAATAATGGCTGAAAAACCAACCAAAAAAATAGTTGATGATTTAATAAAAAGCTTAGAGAAAAGATTTAACAAGAAAATAGAANGCAAAGTAGAAATAAATAAGAGTATTCTTGGCGGCACAAAGATTATTGTTGGAGATACCGTCATAGATGCATCAGTCCGTGGACAATTAGACAATTTAGCCTATACATTAAAGGCTTAATTTAGGAGATATTAATGCAGTTATCAACATCAGAAATTAGTGAACTAATCAAAAATAGAATCAAAGATTTCTCTTCAAGTTCAGAGGCTAGAACACAGGGAACCGTTGTTTCAGTTACAGACGGCATTGTCCGAATACATGGCTTATCTAATGTAATGTCAGGGGAAATGATTGAATTTCCAGGTAATACTTTTGGATTAGCTTTAAACTTGGAAAGAGATTCTGTTGGAGCGGTTGTATTAGGTGANTATGAGCACATAACCGAGGGAGATACTTGTAAATGTACAGGTAAAATTCTCGAGGTCCCTGTTGGCCCAGAACTCCTTGGGCGTGTTGTTGATGCACTTGGTATGCCAATTGATGGCAAGGGTCCAATAAAAACAAAATTAACCGATAAGATTGAAAAAGTTGCCCCAGGCGTTATTGATAGGCAATCTGTTTCTCAACCAGTTCAAACAGGACTAAAGTCTGTAGACTCAATGGTTCCTATTGGCAGGGGTCAGAGAGAATTAATTATTGGAGACAGACAAACAGGGAAAACTGCAGTTGCCGTTGATGCCATTATCAATCAAAAAGGGCAAGACATGAAGTGTGTTTATGTCGCTATTGGGCAAAAGGCTTCAACAATTATGAATGTTGTAAAAAAACTAGAAGAAAATGGCGCAATGGAATACACAACGGTTGTGAGTGCCTCTGCATCTGATTCTGCTGCACTTCAATTTTTAGCTCCTTACGCTGGTTGTACAATGGGAGAGTTTTATAGAGACCGAGGTGAGGATGCGTTAATTGTTTATGATGACCTTACAAAACAAGCAATTGCTTACCGACAAATTTCATTGTTACTTCGACGACCTCCAGGTCGTGAAGCATACCCAGGAGATGTCTTTTATATTCACTCTAGACTTTTAGAAAGAGCAGCTCGAGTAAATGCTGAATATGTAGATAAGTTTACTAAAGGAAAAGTTAAGGGTAAAACAGGTTCATTGACGGCATTNCCTGTCATTGAGACAGCTGCGGGNGATGTCTCTGCATTCGTGCCAACGAATGTTATTTCGATTACTGATGGCCAAATATTTTTGGAAAGTGATTTATTTAATGCGGGGATACGCCCTGCAATTAATGCAGGCATTTCAGTTTCACGTGTGGGTGGCGCAGCACAAACTAAAGTAATTAAAAAGCTTGGTGGCGGGGTTCGATTAGCCTTAGCNCAATATAGAGAATTGGCTGCATTTGCTCAATTTGCTTCAGATCTTGATGAAGCAACAAGAAAACAATTAGATAGGGGTCGAATGTTTACGGAACTAATGAAGCAGGCACAGTATGCCCCATTATCTGTATCCAATATGGCCGTTACTCTATTGACTGCAAATAATGGCTATTTTGATGATGTGCCCACTGAAAAAGTATTAGCATTTGAAAGTGCTTTGCATGGGTTTATGTCTTCAAAATATAAAAAGGTAATGGATGATATCGAGTCTTCATTAGAGCTTAGTGAAGAAAATGAGAAGAAAGTAGTAAAAGCAATTGAAGATTTCAAAGCTACAAACACTTATTAAAAACAGGATTTTAAATGGCAGGAAGTAAGGAAATACGAACAAAGATTAAAAGTGTAGAAAATACACGTAAAATCACGAAAGCCATGGAAATGGTTGCTGCATCTAAAATGCGTAAGGCGCAAGATAGAATGACAGCGGCGAGGCCTTATGCGGAAAAAATTAGGTCTGTTGCTGCACACCTATCACACGCACAGTCAGAATATAAACACCCATTTATTATTCAAAGAGAAAATATTAAAAATATAGGCCTTATTGTGGTGACTTCGGATAAAGGGCTTTGTGGTGGACTTAATACAAATGTATTAAGGGCTTCAATTTCACAGATTAAAGATTGGGAAAAACAGGGGAAGAAAGTACAAGTTTCTGCAATTGGGGCGAAAGCAATTAGTTTTATGGGGCGCGTTGGTGCAAATATAAAATCACAAGTTTCAGGTATGGGAGACACACCCCATATGGAAGACTTGCTTGGAGCAATTAAGGTCATGCTTGATGGATATGTATCAGGAGATATTGATCAATTGCATATTTGCTATACAAAATTTATTAATACTATGAAGCAAGAGCCTAATATGGAGCAGTTACTTCCACTTTCAGGTGACAAAAGTGAGACGCCAGAAAGTGCCTGGGATTATATTTATGAGCCAGATGCGACTTTAGTTATAGATGCGTTGCTTTCAAGATACATTGAGACGCTTATTTACCATGGGGTTGCGGAAAATATGGCTTCAGAACAATCATCTAGAATGGTTGCAATGAAGGCNGCATCAGATAATGCAGGTAATGTTATTGATGAATTGACATTGGTTTATAACAAGGCAAGACAGGCAGCGATTACTAAGGAAATATCAGAGATAGTTGGCGGAGCGGCTGCCGTATCTTAAAATTTTTTAAATTTTTAATTAACTTTAAATAAAATAAAGTAAGGATAAATTAAATGAGTACCAAACAAATCGGAAAAGTAGTTCAGTGTATCGGGGCTGTTGTTGATGTGGAGTTTCCACGTGATCAATTACCTAAAGTTTATGATGCATTAATCATTGATGATAAAGACTCTACAGCAGAAACAGGTTTAACTTTAGAGGTTCAGCAACAATTAGGTGATGGTGTTGTTAGAACTATTGCGATGGGTTCATCTGATGGTTTATCAAGAGGCACTCAATTTGCATCTACTGGCGCACCCATACAAGTTCCGGTTGGAGAAGGCACCCTAGGTAGAATTATGGATGTTTTAGGTCGTCCAATTGATGAAGTTGGCAAAATTGATTCAAAAGAATTTAGATCAATTCATCAAAAAGCACCTGAATTTAACGATTTATCTCCATCAATCGAATTATTAGAAACCGGCATCAAGGTGATTGACTTAATGTGCCCTTTTGCTAAAGGNGGTAAGGTTGGTCTTTTTGGCGGTGCTGGCGTTGGTAAAACAGTGAACATGCTCGAATTAATTAACAACATTGCTAAACAACACTCTGGTTTATCAGTATTCGCAGGTGTGGGTGAAAGAACTCGTGAGGGAAATGATTTCTATCATGAGATGGCAGAGGCTGGTGTGATTCAACTAGAAAATATGAAGGAATCAAAGGTCGCTATGGTATTTGGCCAGATGAATGAGCCTCCAGGTAACCGATTAAGAGTTGCACTTTCTGGACTTACAATGGCAGAAAAATTTCGTGATGAAGGAAGAGATGTTTTATTTTTTGTTGATAATATTTATCGTTATACATTGGCAGGGACAGAAGTTTCTGCACTATTAGGCCGTATGCCTTCGGCTGTTGGTTATCAACCAACACTTGCTGATGAAATGGGTAAACTTCAAGAAAGAATTACTTCAACAAAAACAGGATCCATTACCTCGATTCAAGCGGTTTATGTGCCTGCAGATGATTTAACTGANCCATCTCCAGCTACAACCTTCCAACATTTAGATTCAACCGTTGTTTTATCTAGAGACATTGCATCATTAGGTATTTATCCAGCAGTTGATCCACTTGATTCNACTTCAAGACAATTAGACCCTCAAGTTGTCGGCGAAGAACATTATGCTGTAGCCAGAGCTGTTCAATCAACACTGCAGAAGTATAAGGAACTAAGAGATATTATTGCTATTTTAGGTATGGATGAGCTTGCACCAGAAGATAAATTGGCGGTAGGTCGTGCAAGAAAAATTCAAAGATTCTTATCACAACCGTTCCACGTAGCGGAAGTATTTACTGGATCTCCTGGCAAATATGTTTCTTTGAAAGACACCATTAAAGGATTTAAGGCAATTGTGGATGGAGAGTATGATGATCTTCCTGAACAAGCTTTTTACATGGTAGGTAGTATCGAAGAGGCAGTTGAAAAAGCAAAAACTGTTTCATAATTAAAGGACGAAATGGTAAATACAATTCAAATTGATGTTGTAAGCGCAGAGGAATCTATTCTTTCTGAAGAAGCTGAATTTGTGGTAGCTCCAGCCAAAATGGGTGAAGTAGGCATATATCCTAATCATGCCTCAATGATCACATTATTAAAAGCCGGTTCGGTGCGTATTAAGAAAATAAATAAATCAGATGAAGATTTGATTTATATTTCTGGTGGAATTTTAGAAGTACAACCCGGTAAGATAACTATTTTATCGGATACAGCCATTCGCGGTAAAGACTTGGACGAGACTAAAGCTAAGGCAGCAAAAAAAGCGGCCGAAGAATCATTAAGCAAAAAAGGAAGTGATATTGATTTTGCATTAGCTGAAGCAGAGTTAGCGGAAGCAGTTGCTCAAATCCAAGCAATTGCAAAACTTAGAAAGAAGTAGCATATAAATTGCAAAACCAAAAAAGCAGCTAAAGGCTGTTTTTTTTGTTTATACTCTTTAAAAAAGGGAAAATAAATGACACTAAGTGTAGTGATTTTAGCTGCCGGCAAAGGTACCAGAATGTTTTCCGAAAAACCTAAGGTATTGCATAAATTATCAAACCAACCTTTATTGCAATATGTGATTAATGCAGCCAAAAATTTAAATCCAACCAACATAAATGTAGTGGTAGGTTATAAGTCTGATCTGGTTGAACAAGAATTTTCCAAAGAAAATATTAATTGGGTTGTCCAGAAAGAACAACTAGGCACGGGGGATGCTGTTAAATATACCGCATCATTTCTTAAGGGCTCCCAGACTATTGTTTTGTATGGAGATGTACCTTTAATAAATATCAATGATTTAAAAACACTTATAAATATTTCAAAGAATGGCTTAGGTATTTTAACTTTTAATAAAAATAACCCTAAGGGTTATGGAAGAATAAAAAGAATTAAAAAGGAAGTAGAAGGTATCGTAGAAGAAAAGGATTGNTCAGAGGANGAAAAGAAAATAACGGAAATTAATACAGGCATTATGTGCATGGATACTTCTAAATTAAATAATTGGTTATCTCAAATTACAAATAATAATTCTCAAAAAGAATATTATTTAACTGATATAGTAGCTTTAGCAAAAAAGGATAATATAAAAGTAGTAACTCATGAGGCAAAAAATGAAACCACGATTTCAGGTATTAATTCTAAAGCTGAATTAGTAAGTATGGAAAAATTCATGAATCAAAAAAAGAATATTGAACTAATTGAGCAAGGTGTAAAGATAATGGATCCTTCAAGAACAGAAATAAGGGGGTCATTAGATTGTGGTTCAGATGTCGAGATTGATGTAGGCTGTATATTTGAAGGCAACGTAAAACTTGGAAATAACGTAAAAGTAGGCGCTTACACACATATTAAAGATAGTACTATTTTAAATGATACAAATATAAAATCTTATTCTCATATAGAAGCCTCAGAAGTTGGAGAGAATAATAATATTGGTCCTTACGCGAGATTAAGGCCTGGGGTAAAAACAAAAAAAAATGTTCATATAGGTAATTTTGTAGAAATAAAAAATTCAGAAATTGGTATAGGCACTAAAATTAATCACCTTAGTTATGTTGGAGACAGTAAAGTAGGTGAGAATGTCAATATTGGTGCTGGTTGTATCACTTGTAATTATGATGGTGTAAATAAACATAAAACTATTATTGAAGATGATGTGTTTGTTGGTTCAAACTCACAACTTGTAGCACCCTTAACAATTGGTACGGGCTCAACAATAGGAGCAGGTTCAACAATCACTAAAGACACTCCTGTAAATCAATTATCTTTATCAAGGTCAAAACAAACAAGCATCCCAAGTTGGGAAAGGCCCAAGAAGAAATAAATATGTGTGGAATTGTCGCAGGCATCTCAAATAAAAATGTTCTACCAAAGCTTATTGAAGGTTTAGAGTACCTAGAATATCGAGGTTATGATTCAGCTGGCGTAGCAATTATGAATGGATCAATTAAGAGGGTTAGGTCTACGGGAAGAGTAACATCAATTAAAGCTAAAGTTAAAAATTCAAAATTAGAAGGTTTGATCGGAATAGGCCATACAAGGTGGGCGACTCATGGGGGGGTTACTGAGGAGAATGCGCATCCTCATATTTCAAATAATAAAATTGCCATAGTTCACAATGGGATTATTGAGAATCATGAAGAACAATGTATTCGGTTAAAAAAATTAGGTTATAAGTTTGAGTCTGAAACAGATACAGAAGTGATCGCACATCTTATTAACTATTACTATAAAGATAATAATTTACTTAAATCAACGCAACTAGCGACAAAAGATTTGACGGGTGCATATGCAATTGCGGTTATTTCAGTTGAAAATAAAGATGAAATAATATGCGCTCGACTAGGCTGCCCTTTAATAATTGGGCAGGGTAAATCTGAATATTTTGCAGCTTCTGATATTAGTGCATTGATTGGTATTACAAGAAAAGTTATTTATTTAAAAGATGGAGATTTTGCTAAATTAACAAAGAATAATTTAGAAGTTTTTGATTCTAACCTCAAAAAAGTCAGTAGAAAAATTAATCAAAGCAAANTAAAAATGNCTTCGATGGATTTAGGGGCGCATGACCACTTCATGCAGAAAGAAATATATGAACAGCCTAGAGCAATTGGAGATACGATCGAAGCAGTTATCGATAATAATAAATTTGAAAGTGCTTTGTTTGGTAAACATGCCGAAAGCATTTTCAAGGATGTGAATAGCATTCTTATTCTTGCTGCAGGTACAAGTTATTATGCCGGCCTTACTGCTAAATATTGGTTAGAAGATATTGCAAAAATTCAAACAATGGTTGAAATATCTAGTGAGTATCGTTATCGAAAAGCTGTCCCAAATAAAAATCAATTAGTTATTTGTATTTCACAATCAGGAGAAACTTTAGACACAATTGAGGCTTTAAAGCATGCAAAAAAAATGGGGCATAAAAAAACATTGGCAATTTGCAACGTACAAGAGAGCGCAATTGCGAGATCATCAAAACTGTCCTTTTATACACGAGCTGGAATTGAAATTGGTGTTGCCTCTACTAAAGCCTTTACGACGCAATTGGTATCTTTATTTCTTTTAACGATTACGTTAGCAAAGAATAAAAAACTGATTACTAAAAGGCTAGAAACAAAATATTTAAATGATTTAAGAATGCTTGTGGGTAGTATTCAAGCGGCATTAAATTTAGAGCCACAGATTAAACAATGGGCAAAACACTTTTTTAATAAGGAGCATGCTTTATTTTTGGGTCGTGGAATGCATTATCCAATTGCTTTGGAAGGAGCTTTGAAATTAAAAGAAATATCCTATGTCCATGCAGAGGCTTATCCGGCAGGAGAATTGAAACATGGGCCATTAGCATTGGTCGACAAAAATATGCCAGTGGTGGTGATTGCTCCTAATGATGNATTATTAGAAAAGGTTAAATCTAATATGCAAGAGGTTAAAGCAAGAGGTGGTATATTATTTGTATTTGCTGATACAGATAGTCATTTTGTAGAAACAAAGGGGGTTAAAGTTATCAGGNCTCCTAGACATACTGGAATTTTATCCCCTATNATTCACTCTATCCCAGTTCAATTATTGGCATATCATGTTGCCTTAAGAAAAGGAACAGATGTAGATAAACCAAGAAACTTAGCTAAATCCGTCACTGTAGAATAAATAAGAAATGAAAATATACATTCAAAGATTTATGAATCTTTATTTCATTGCNCTTTTATCTATTTCGGGATTCTATGCATTTAATTATTATCAAATATTAAATATGGAAGGATGGGAAATATTTGATAAGCATGCAACAGAAAATGAAAAAGAGAAAAAGGAAAATTTGGCTGATCAAATGCTAGAAGCAGATAAAGAGGCGGCTGCTGAATATAGAAAAGAATATAGAAAAATTTATATCGAAGTTAGAAATAAAGCTAAAAAAGAATTTTGGAACCATAAGAAAAATAATTGGAAAATAGGAGCATTTCTAATTGGATTTTTATTTGTAATTAATTATTTACTTTCCGGCCGAATCACTTTATTTCATAGCAGCAAAGAAAATTAACTCAACTTAAGATTATTTTGATGTCTTAAAGGGGAACTAATCATTCTATACTAAAAAAACACTATATAGTTAATTTTAAAAAAAAAATACTATATATTGTATTTCTACGAATATATAAGGGTAAAATTAACTAAGTTTAAAGAGATGAAAGTTTAAACTTTTTTTAAATTACAGGAGAAATTGAAATGGATATATTAGCAACCGTAAGAAAGTGGGCAGCAGGACTTGCCGAAACAGTAGTTAGTCTAATGGCGCTTGCCATTGTACTTCAAGTATTAATGGGGACTTCAAGTGTACCTTTTCTTGGTTCTACCGATGTAATTGGAAATGTTTCAGGAATATTGGCTCAACTTGGAAGCGAAGGCCTTATTGGTTTAGTAGCTTTATGGGTACTATATTCAATATGGAAATCACGTAAGTAATAACTTTATATTTTAAAGAAAACAAAAAAGAGGCCTTATAGGCCTCTTTTTTTGAATCAATAAATTTACAGCAAATCTATCCCAAATTTTTTTAAAACAATTACGTAAATAACAAATAAAAGAACAGTAAAAATTATGGATATTAAAATTGCAGGCCAAAATGACCATTGCTTGATAATCCAAGGAAATAGAAGAAACATGGGTAACGTTGGAAGAACATACCAAAATGTATAGTAGGAATGGTTAGCTATTTTTTCAGTTGATTGATTTTCAAAAAATAACCAAAATAAAACGGTAATTGTAACTAAAGGTAAAGCGCTTGTTAGAGAGCCAATTTTATCTGAAATTTTAGCAAGTCAGAAATAAGAACAATTAAGGTAGCTGTAACAATATATTTAAAAATAATATAGGCCATAATAAAATTTTAATCTATTTTTTAAAGGCAAAGGTACTTAATTAAACTTAAGGTAAATAAAGTAGGTTAAAATAAAGTTTTTTATGTTTAATATAAAATAATTATGCGCCCACCAATCCTTTCTAAATATCCAGTTGATAAGATAATAAGTAATTTTAAATCTTCAAAGGAAAAAGAAATGTGGATTGTTAGGTTTATTCCACAAATCTTAAATAAACAAAAAATAAATGCAAATGCAATATCTGTGATGAAGAGAATAAGCTTATTAAGGCTTGAGCCTTTAACAAATCAAGAGATAGATAAAATAAAAAAGCTAATGATAGAAATTGGTCGAGATGATATTAAATGCGTAAGGCAAACAGAGTCTAAGCAGAAAGATGTTCTAATATTCTGTGGTCATGATGATGCACCAGAATCAATTGATGGAATTGAAAGATATATTTATAGAATCATTCCAAATGCTAAATTAAAGTTCGGTGTGGCTGATATGAATAGGGACAGGTGTTGCATAGTGAAAGATAAATACTGGGATTCTGATAAAAAAAGGCCGACGGGCGTTTATTCTTTGGCAGACTTAGCGGTTGTAGACTGACCCTCTTTTCTATTTTTACTTCTTATTCTTTTTTGAGCATTTGAGCTGTTTTTAAAGTTTTTTGTTGATTTTATAAATGGTCTTTTCTTTCCACTGCGACGTTTTTTATTTTTATTTATATCGGCTGTTATTTTGGTTGGTTCCATTCCTTCGATGGTTTTAACATCTATCTTTAACTTTGTGAACCTCTCAATTTTTCTTAAATGCTCTTTATCTGTTTCATTTACAAAGCTAATAGCGAAGCCTTTCTTATCAGCCCGACCTGTTCTCCCAATTCGATGAACATAATCTTCAGCAAATCGAGGCAAGTCATAATTGAATACATGAGTAATGTGTTTAACATCAATTCCTCTAGATGCTAGATCTGTTGCGACTAAAACTTTAATCCCATTTTTTTTGAATCGATTGATCGTCCTAGTTCTGCTATTTTGTGTCATATCACCATGTAAAGCAGATGCTTTAATATCTTTATGGTATAAATCATCTGATAATTTATCTGCTAGTCTTTTGGTAGCAGTAAAAATAATGGCCTGATTAACATTCTCTTGAGATAAAAAGTGATCAAGAAGATTAATTTTGTGTGACTGACTATCGACATAATAGAGAGATTGATCGATATTAGTATGGCCAATTGCTTGTGGTTCAATGGAAATCTTTGTTGGTGACTTTAAGAATTCTTCAGCAATCTTAGAAACATCAGCATCAAGTGTAGCTGAAAACATGAGCATTTGTTGTTTTTTGGTTGTTGCATTATAAATTTTTCTAATATCTGGAACAAATCCCATATCTAGCATTTTATCTGCCTCATCTAAAACCATAATTTCTGTGTCATTAAATTTAACTTTTCTTTGTTTATGTAAATCTAGAAGCCTTCCGGGAGTAGCAATAGAATATCAACTGGCTTGGATAGAAATTTGTTTTGAAGTTGATAAGACATTCCACCAGTAATGGTGACAGAGAATATTTTTAAATAGCGTGAATATATTTTAATGCTATCTGTAACTTGATTAGCCAGCTCACGTGTTGGAGTAATTATTAAAACTCTGGGTCCTTTAACCATTCTTTTGGTTGTGGTTAAGTGACTTAAGATGGGTAAAACAAATGCAGCTGTTTTACCTGTTCCTGTTTGTGCTGTTGCTAATACATGTTCCTTTTTAAGGATATGTGGGATAGATTTTTTTTGGATTGCAGTAGGTTCTTTATATCCTGANTCTTGAACAGCTTTAAGTATTTCAGGGGCAAGGCTTAGAGTTTTAAATGACAAAAAATTATCCTTAAGTTATGTCTATGAGAAGATTAGGCATAATGATAAATTATAGATAATCTTTACGAGTGCGAAGTATATAGGTAATTGAAAATAAAGTAAATTTTCAATATTTGAATTTAATAATTATTAGATATTAAACTCCAAATTTAATTAACTTAATTTTATCTTGAAGAGATAAAGACTTAATTTTATATTCTTGTTTGCTAGCGAGGCTTCTATTGGCAAATGAGGCTTTAAAAACTAATTTAAATGGGCCACGATGTTTTGTATACTTAGCCCCCTTATTTGTTCCATGTTCATTTATTCTACGATTAATGTCTTTTGTGATGCCAGTATAGTAAGTGTCATCTGCACATTTTAATATATAGACGAACCATTCTTCTTTGGCTAAACGAGCTAACTCAGATAATGTTACAAGACCACTAACGTTGTAGTTTGCCATAAAGTAATAACCATTAAAATTATATTTAACCTAGTCTTAGTAATTATAAAATAATTTTTTTTATTTCATCAATATACTCAGGAAAATATTGATTGATTACTTTAAGATCGAACTTTTTTAATATCGATTGGTTTGATTCTCTTTTCAACAAAAATTTAAAAGACTCTGCAACAAGGTCAGTTTTAGTTATTTTNCCATTTGTAATATCTTGATGTAATTGGTCGTTTAAAGAGACGATATGTTCAGTTTTAGAATCTTTATCGATGGTTACATTAAAAGAATCTTTATCGATTATCTTAATACTAATCATGGGCTAATTTGGCTCACAATCACCTGAGAATGTCTCAATGTATTGACCAAACCCTTTATTTCCAGAAATATAATCAGTGATTGAATTATTTTTACGATTTATTTCTAAATTACGAATATTTAAAAAATTTGATTTACACTGAATAAGTTTTTCACTCCAGGTACAATCAATATTATTCAAATCTTGTAATGCACCTTCAATAAAATTAAAAGAAATAGTTTTCACTTCCTCTTTTTTTCCTGATGAACCCATCAATTCGAAGGTAGCAATACCCTTACATTTGAAATTAATCGTTTTATCTTCTGAAAAAGCAAAGGTAGCATTCATTAAAATTAAAAT
>JGI26239J51126_1000346_pt1 | contig 26587 bp, 22 predicted proteins | sample SaaInlV_130m_DNA_3_FD_51126 | JGI IMG/M metagenome (IMG submission 51126)
CAATACATTTTGTCCGATGGTCTCAATGTTATTTTGGTCACGAACGCCGTATGCATCTTCTGGCTCGATATCAAATTCGTAATCTGTGCTTGCTTCTGCAGTCTCAAGATGTGCTTCAAAACCAGCGATGAGACGACCGTCGCCAACAATTGCAATCATAGGCTCATAATTTCGCTGCTCATCGTGAATTTCATGCTCCTTCGCGACGTCTTCTCGAGTTGTTTCGATGAGCTTTTCATTACCTGCATCATACAGGTCATAATCGATGTGAACTATTGAACCAGCGTCCATATTTTGTGCCTCCGGGCATCCCGCCGACCTATCTCCCCTTTTTGATTGAAGCGGTAGGGTAGTCGAGCCTAAATGGGTCTCATTCCTCTTCATCAGAATGTGAAGGGCGGCTCGAAATAAATGTCAAAATGCCTCCCAGCATGATGAATCCCCATCCAGTCCAGACAGCGTGAGAGCCTTGCAAATCGTGAATCGTTACGCGAACCCTATCGATATCACCGGTCTGCTGAAGCATTACTGCATCTAACAATTGATTCGATTGAAAAATGTCCAAAATTATGATTGTGTCGCCAAAAATTCCAGTGTGTCGGTCAACTTCACTCCGCGCACTTACAGCTCCACTCGGCGAATCAAATCTCAGCATGCCTGGTCGAAGGGTATCAATCAATTTTCCATCCCTTCGCATCTCAATAATAACTCCAAGATAACCATCGCCGACTTTGAAATCAAAATCTTCATCGTCGGCGTTAATCAATACGACATCAATGAAAACAAACTCGATTCCTTCGTGCTCAATTACCTGATCGCGAGTTAGCGTAACAAGATGAGAAGGATCGGAACGATCGACGAGTGTAGTCGTGAATATATGGCCGATTAGTAGAAGCAATATTCCAAGATGAGCGAGGTGACTACCGAGTAATCTAAGTCGTGCCGCATTCGATTTGGTTTTGATGCTATTTTGCTTTAATTTCGGCACGGTCTTTTTCCAAGTTTTGTAAGCCAGTTGGATGGTTGGAGGGGTTGCGAGAAACATCCATGTGAGCATGAATAAGGCGACTGCGCCCCTGCTAATTTTATCGGTTAACATTAGATGGGAATCCCCAGGTATTTCGAAATTCGCAGAAAAATATGCTAATACAAGAGAAGATAATGTTGCGAATGCAATGATAATTGAACCGGTTTTAGCATTAATTTGGTTCGCCCACCCATAGAAAGTCAATCCGATTGCTAACAATGCCAAGAGTGGGGCTGCATAGAACTCATGAGCCTCCAAATTTGTTCCTTCGATTTCGACGGTTAACAATAACCAACTCAGAAGAAGAAAGGCCCCAGCGCCATACCATGGAATTACTTTTGCAAATTTCGTTCGCGCCGAAGTCGAAGTGAACGGAGAAAATAATCGGTTCAAGTCATCTTCTTCTTCTGACATCAACCATGTCGCAAGGAATGGAATCATTCCTGCGATTGCTTGTGGAATTTCTGCGACCCAAGTCCAGCTGGCGAATAGCATCAATAACACNCCAGCTGCCATCCAATGCAATGGTGGCTTTTCTGAATCGGCTGTAATAATCAGCAACATCAACGACGTCCCAACGGCGAAAACTGCGGTCGAACCTATCCAGATTCCAACAGCAATGAAAGCAGCAAATAAGCCAAGTGAAAGCGGACGTTTTGCTTCAAAAAGTGTCACTCCGCCACCATTTTCAACAAATCTTGCTTGTTCTCGCACAAGATAGAATACCGCAAAACCACCGAGTGCGAGCATCGCAAAAAGATACGATGCGAGTTCAAAACCAATTGGACTCGCATCGACCAAATATGCAATCCTAACATATGGATCTTCAGAAGTTGTGCCCAATCCATCGGCAACGAAGGCGTGCACTGAAGCCCAAACCCCATTCGCACGAGTGATTAGTGTGGCATGGATTGCAAGAGCCCCAGCAATTAGTCCGAGAGCGGGTGAAGCACGAATTGAAGCATCAGAACTACCTGCCGAGCGCGCATGAATAATTAGTAACAAAGCGAACCAAGGTAGAATCGAGCCGGTCTCGACAGGATCCCAAGCCCAATATCCTCCCCAATCGAGAACCGTATATGCCCACAGTCCCCCCAAACCAATTCCTATGGTTCCTGTAACGAATGCTGCACGAGCCCAATGAAGTTGAGATTCGTGAATTTCAGCAGCGGGTTCATCTTGTAATATTCCGCTGAGTGCAGCCGCCGCTGTGGCGATACAAAATGAATAGAAAAGAAAGACAACTGGCGGGTGGATTACCATCAAATCGGTTTGTAAAAGTGGATTTAATTCGCCCGGAAAAACCCCAATTGAGTCGGCGAATGGATCCAAAAACCAAGAGATTGCGAACAAACCAAGAATAAATCCGTTCATCAAACGGATTTCACAGCCAATTTTTTCCGACGGCCCAATCATCAACCAAGTTACTATTCCAGACAGTCCGGCAAAAAGTAAGAGTGGGCCAGCTCGGCCAGCCCACGCAGCTGATATTTTGTAGAGGAAAGGCAGTTCGGAATCGCCATAAATCGCTACCAATTTTAGCGAGGAAGCATCGATGATGAAGGCTGTGAGTAAAAGCAAAATTGGGGCGATTTGTGCTGCTAAAACCGTGTGTCGAACTATTCGGATTCCACCACGATGCGGGCGAGTAATCTGATGCGCGGAGGTTAGAATCGCGAGCACGATTAGAGCGTGCCCGAGAAATGAGAGAATCGAATCACCATCCGTAAAATTTAGCACGCGAATATCCAAATGAAAGCATAGCCGGAATAATTCCGCGTAGATAGAGACCGGGACGGCGAATGAAAATTCGACCACAAACAGCCAACTTGGTCAGCGGACTCATATTTGCCATCTCATCTGGAAAAGACCGTGCCATCAATGACATTTCGTCATCTGATAAATCAAAGAGAGCAGATTTTCCTTTCAAAATCTTTGGGTAAGGCGGAAATTCTTCACTCCAAAGTTTCTGATATTCTGACATTTTTGAATTGCTGAGATTATCATCAGAAATTGCACTCAATGCAACCTGTGCAGCAAAGGTGGCGGATTTCAGAGCAAGATGTGAGCCACCTTCAAAAAGCGGGGAGGTAAATCCGGCTGCATCGCCGATCATCATCAATCCATCATCAAAGGTAATCGAGTGAGGACCAGAGATAGGAATCGTGCCACCAAAGGCTGGATTACCCTTTTCTTTCCACTGTGGTAGAGCCTGTTCAAGCTCTTTGAAATGAGTGTCTTGAATGAATTCATCTAGCGCTTTTTTTGTACGAGATTTATCTTCGGTAACCAATCCCACATTAGCGCGACCTCCTGATTTTGGAATCATCCAAAGATAGCCTTTATCGACATATTTTGGCCAGATATAGAAATCGAGATAATCATCTGTTGGAACTTCTAACATCTCGTATTGCATGCCAGCAATAACTTGAGGGCGTGGATTCAATTCTAGCAATTTATTGCTGACTCCACCAACTCCTGATGCATCGATTACAACTTTTGCTTGAATCGGGAAATGCTCACCTTTACCTTGGCAAAGCCAGCCAGTAAATTTACCGTTTTCATGAATTTTTTCCATGCTACTAAGTTTGTGAGAAAGGTGGAGAGAAGCGCCTTCAGCAACTGCTTCGTCAGCAATCCATCGCTCAAACAAGTGCTTCTCTAGAACGTATCCACTCTCTGACAATTTCTTGTCGGTGCCATCTGGGAATATTACACGAATGCCGTGAACACGCTTACTAACAACATGGTCGGGAAGTGTGAGATTAAGATTCTCACAGGCGACATCTGAGATACATTCACCGCAGTGAACGGGTGTACCTATGGCGGGGTGATCCTCGATTAGAATTGTCGAAAGACCAGCACGTGCAGAGTGCAGTGCAGCGTTTCCACCACCTGGACCAGCTCCGATAACCAAAACATCGCAGACATTGACCTTGTCGCCCATATTGTTTCGGGAGCAAGTCGAGTCAAAGAATCCGTCGGTCGATGATATCTATGATATCAGGGCGAAGATATTGAACGATGAGTCGCGTCCCACCAACAGATGGCGTGGCCTGATTTGCGTACTTATCTCCGTTCGTTGGAGGATAATGGTGATCTTCTTCGCATCAGCCATCCGGTTGATGTTCATCTAGAAGCCGGATGTATTGCTGATAAATTTGTCAAGCGCGACGGACCAGCAATCATTTTCGATCAGCCTCGTCTTGCGAATGGTAGAATTAGTGAATTTCCGCTTGTAATGAATATTTTTGGAACTCGCAAGCGAGTCAACAAAGCTCTCGGTGTCGAAAATCCAGAGGAAATAGGTGAGAAAATGGTTGCACTGATGAAGCCAGATATTGGAGCGGTTTTGAAAAATCCAATCAGTGGAATTGGCTTGGCAAAACAAGGAATGTCAATGGCTCCAAAACGCATAAAGAAAGGCGCATGTCAAGCTATTCGAATAGAAAATCCGGACATTACAAAATTACCGATTCCGACAACTTGGCCACAAGATGGTGGCCCGTTCATGACACTACCGTTAGTTATCACACAAGACCCGAAAACCGGACGACACAACATGGGAATGTATCGCTCTCAGGTTTTCGGACCAACCGAAGTTGGCTTGCATTGGCAAGCTCACAAACATGGAGCAGAACACGCAGAAGCGAGTGCGGATTCTGAAGAATCCGAAAAAATGCCCATAGCGATTTGCCTTGGCGGTCCGCCTCATATCATGTTCAGTGCAATCTCGCCCCTCCCTGACAATCTCTCAGAATACGAATTCGCAGGAATCCTTAGTGGTAAGCGATTGAAGATCACCAAATGTCTAACGAATGATTTGTGGGTTCCAGCCGATTGTGATTTCGTAATCGAAGGTTACACAATTCCTGGTGAAACCCAAACCGAGGGACCCTTCGGTGACCATTTCGGACATTATTCTCTAACCGGAGAATATCCAATGATGCACATCACGGCGATAACACACAGAAAACAGCCGAGTGTACCGATGACTATTGTCGGACTTCCACCGATGGAAGATGGCTATCTTGGAGAAGCAATCGGCGATGCGTTTCTGCCGGTTCTGAAATTTCAGCACACCGATGTTTCCGACCTCTTTTTGCCGCTCGAAACTGGTTTCCACAACCTAGCAATTGTAGCCAGCAAACAACGATATCCAAGGCAAGCAAGAAAGACCGCTTTGGGGCTTTTGGGAGCGGGACAAATGATGTTTTTGAAATCGATTGTAGCAGTTGATGAATATCACGAAGTCAAGGATTTAAACGCATTACTACGAGCAATTGATTACAATGTTAGAATCCCAGAAGATATCACAATTCTCGATGGAATGGTAGCCGATACTCTAGCCCATGCTGCACCTTGGGAAAACGTTCATTCAAAGCTCATAATCGATGCTACGACCCTCTCAAAAAATGATCCTCGCGCGAGCGAAGGAAAGCAGATGGGTTGCCCGGATTCATTGGCTGTTTCAGCATCCGGAATCGTCGATGTTATCGACGGTCGGATGCTGGGAACCTCGATGTTGGTCGTAACTACGAAAATTGCCAACGGACCTATGCCGGAATTTTCGATGGAAGAAGTAGATGAGGACGGAGCGCGCGCTCAGCGAGAGCAGATTGCGCGGATTCGCGACGAGATATGGTCACTTGAGGCAGCGAAAAATCTGCGATGGTTATTCATCACCGATGATGATGCTGATTTGCGTGATGAAAATTGGAAACGAAGATTACTTTGGCAATTATTCTGCCGATTTGAAGTGGCACGAGATTTGCATTTCGATGAGGCACGTACGCGTATTGCTTGGGATGCGACCGCACCAATTCCAAGTGTAGAGGGACCGTTACCTGTTCGTCGATGGCCTGCGGTTACCCTTCACGATTCTGAAATTGAAGATCGTATCGATGCATGGATTGAAGAAAATGGCCTATGAGTGAAAGGTAGAGGTGAAAGAATGGGAGTAAAGGACATTTTCGAATTTATCAAAGTCGAACACACTTTGTTTTCATTGCCATTCGTCCTAATCGGTTTCCTTTTGGCGAGTTTTGACTACGGCACTCAACCAACAATCGACCTGATTTGGATACTTGTTGCCGCAGTCGGAGCCCGCGGATTAGCGATGGCGCTGAACCGCATCATCGATCGCGACATCGATGCAGCGAACCCGCGCACTGCAAGCCGACATCTCGCTTCCGGCGCGATGTCGATGCAAACTGCTTACACACTCTCAAGCGTCTTCTTAATCATGCTACTTTTCAGTGCATGGCAACTCAACGAAGTAGCTTTGATGATGGCGTGGTTACCTGTGTCAGTCTTCGTGATTTATCCCTACATGAAGCGCATTAGTTGGCTTTGCCATTTCTGGCTCGGGCTCTGTCTAGGCCTTGCACCAGCCGGGGCTTGGGTGGCGGTTGCCGCGGATGTTCATGGATGGGCTGCAATTACCGATTTGCATTGGTATCCAGAGATTTTCTTCATCTCACTCGGTGTAACGTTCTGGATTACTGCATTTGACCTCAATTATGCAAGAATGGATGTCGAAAACGACCGGGCAAATGGAATACATTCCTTCCCTGCTCGCTTTAGCGAAGAAGCAACCACTCGCACCTCAATTCAACTCACCCTCCTTTGGTTCGCCTGCTTCGCTATTGCCGACCCGATTTCTGAAGCCTGGTTCCTAATTGCTGCTGGATTGATGGCGATCGCTAATATCGCTGTCATTCTCGCTCGTGAGCGCCTCGCGGATTTCCAAACGACCTTGTTCCGCGTCTCAATGCTCACCGGATGGGTTCTCTTGCTTGCACTGATGATTTCTGAGTCGGCGAGCAATGGATTAGGAATTTGAGGTGATAAAATGTCTGAAGTCAGTATGTTCCACCTGCATTCCGAATATTCAACGGCAGGTGACCAAGAACAAGCAATTTCGAACCTAATGGAGCAGATTGAGGCCGGTCAAGAGCGCTGCATTCTGATGGGCGTGACCGGCTCGGGCAAGACTTTCGCGATGGCTAATGTCATCGAGCGATTGGGCTTGCCTACACTGATTCTCTCACACAATAAAACCCTAGCACGGCAATTGTGGCAGGAGATGAGTGAGCTTTTTCCAAAGAATGCGGTGGAGTATTTTGTCAGTTATTACGACTATTACCAACCCGAGGCTTACCTTCCCGGACGCGACCTCTATATCGACAAGGAATTGCAGATGAACGAGCGCATCGAACAGGAGAGATTCTCGACGGTCGCAAGTTTAGTTTCGCGACCAGATGTAATCGCAGTCGGCACAGTTTCAGTAATTTACGGACTAAACCCTCCCGAGGTGTTTCAACAAAACCACATACGCCTAGAAGTCGGACAAACGGCAGATCCTCAGCAGGTAGTTCGCGATCTTGTCGGACTGCAATATCGTCGAACAACTAGTGACATTACTCGAGGAGATGTTCGACTTCGCGGCGAAGTGTTAGACATTTGGATGCCGAGCCGTGATGACCCGATTAGGGTGCGATTTGGATGGGATGGAATCGAGAGAATCCAAGTTTGTGAGGCGGTATCTTGGGAGCCCTTAGATGAAATCGAAGAGGCTTGGATTCATCCTCGACAATTCTACATGACGAGTGAGGACAAATTCGGAAAAGCGGTTGAGGATATCGAATTTGAATTAGACCAGAGATTGGATTATTACCACTCAAAAGGTATGGAATTGGAAGCTCATCGACTTGAACAGCGAACAAAGTTCGATTTGGAAATGCTCAACGAAGTCGGCTCTTGCAAAGGCGTTGAAAATTACTCACGTCATTTCGATGGACGAAAAAAGGACGAGCGAGCCTATTGTCTGCTAGATTTCTTTTCTATGTGTGGTGAGCAATTCCATGGTGGTGCTGAAAAATACCTCGTCATCATGGACGAAAGCCATGTGACATTACCGCAAGTTGGCGGAATGTACGGCGGCGATTACTCACGAAAATTGAATTTGATTGATCATGGTTTCCGACTGCCTTCGGCATTCGATAATAGGCCACTGCGAATCGATGAATTTCAAGACTTGATTCCTCAGATGTTGTATGTAAGTGCAACCCCGGGCGAGCGCGAGTTGCGTCACTTAGCAGAATTAACAGGACAAGAAATTCCCGAAAATTTGCTTCATGTCAAGAGTGGGGGTGGGGCTGGCACGGCTGAATATGACAAGCGTAAAGGCCGTGCGATGCTTGGTGAGACTTTGGAAAATATCGAAGGAGTTGTACGGATGGAAATCAGACCAACCGGACTATTAGATCCACAAATTCAGGTTCGACCGACAAGTGGTCAAATCCAAGATTTGGAAGATGAAATTCGGGCGCGAGTTGCAGTGAATGAGAGGGTATTAGTGACGGTAATGACCATAAAATTCGCTGAAGAAGTCGCCGAATATTTGAATCGAAATGGATTCAAGGCGCATCATCTACACTCCGAGATTGACACGATTGAGAGAACTGAGATAATCAAGGCACTGCGCCTTGGCCACATCGATATTATCGTCGGGATTAACCTGCTGAGAGAAGGCTTGGATATACCCGAGGTATCACTTGTTGCAATCTTCGATGCGGACAAGGAAGGCTTCCTGAGAAATGAGCGCTCATTGTTACAGACGATTGGGAGAGCAAGCCGAAATGAACATGGACACGTTCTGCTTTATGCTGACAAAATTTCTGTGGCGATGGAAGCTGCAATCGGCCAAACAATCGAGCGCCGCAGCCGGCAAGATGAGTACAATATTGAGCATGATATTACCCCAAAAACAATTCAGAAAGCCATGCCTGTAATGGGTTCAGATTTCGATGATTTGATGGCGGGCGTTGCCGGAAAAGGCAAGGGTGGCGGACGGCGACTCGTCGCGAAGAAACCCGGCTCAAAAGGCGTCGAAGGATTTGCCAAAAAATACGGTCTCGGTGCTGGTTCGTGGAACTCGACCGATTCTGTTTTGGATAATATCAGTCAACCTGAATGGGTTATTGCCGCTACTGATGTCATAACTGGAGTTGACGAGCCGACTGAAACTATAGATGACCGATTCAAGTTAATTTCTCGGCTCGAAAAAGAGATGAAAAACGCAGCTGCAAGGCTTGATTTCGAACGTGCAGCTCAACTGCGTGACCGGATTTTCCAACTTGAAAATCCGCAATAATTCATTTTCAAATTTAGCAATATAACTCCCCTCTCCCTTCGGCGGATTAAATACGAAAAAGCCAGCCGACCGGTTTGTGCCGACATATTCGCGCGACGACTTTACCACACCGGTCGAAGATTACGACTTCTCTGCCCTCAGCGACGTTTCTTCACTAATCGACCAAATGTCTCAGGCAGGTGGATTCACTGCAACAAAGCTCGCTCGTGCGCGCGATATCTTGCGTGAAAGTGTGGCGAAGTCCAGCGAAGAGGGAGTTTTGAATTGGCTATCATTTCCGGCATGTTTGTGTGCGACAGGAACTCGTGGATTCTTTTTGGAAGCGGTAAAACGCAAAGCATTCAACGTCATTATTACTACCTGTGGAACCCTCGATCACGACATAGCTCGTACTTACCAAGACTACTTTCACGGTGATTTTAATCTCGACGATATCGCTCTGGGCGAGGAAGGCCTGAACCGACTTGGAAATGTGATAGTACCGAACGAATGTTATGGAGATGTTCTCGAAAATGTGGTCATGCCTTGGTTGGCCGAAATTGAGGAAGAAAGAACTGTAAATCAACCCGAAAATCCGTGGTTAGGCTTTGGCTCAGTTGAGCTTTGCTGGGCGATGGGAGACCGAATCGAGGACGAATCTTCCCTACTTTACTGGGTTGCAAAGCACCGAATCCCAATGGTGATTCCTGGACTTTCCGATGGCTCTATCGGTGCACAATTATTCATGCATCGGCAAAAAAATCCTAATTTCATGGTTGATTTCCTTGCCGACGAACAAATTCTTTCTGATTTGACTTGGACTGCCGACGAATCTCATGCACTGATGGTCGGCGGTGGAATTTCGAAGCATCACGTGATTTGGTGGAACCAATACCGTGATGGTCTAGACTCCGCAGTTGGAATTACAACTGCACCCGAGCACGATGGCTCACTTTCTGGTGCTCGACTGAAAGAAGCTATATCTTGGGGAAAAATTCGACCAGAGGCGCCGCAAGTTGTGGTTGAAGGAGATGCCTCGGTTCTATTACCGATATTAGGCGCAGATCTATTCGGCAATTGAATCAATAAAATGCAGTTATCTCGCTGAAAAGCAAGATAATTGCCAAATAATTCATTGAATTTTTCAATGTTCCACTAATCGCAAAGGGTGCAAAAACCGATTTTCACCAAATTTGCAAAAAATGGCTAAAAACGCTGTTTTTTGACAAATTTGCAGCAATATTGACATTTTTCTGTGAATGGCCGCAGGCACAATGGCTAAGAACGGTATTGAGCGGAAGGGGTCTTATGTCCGTTGAATCGATGGTACAGGGAATGATAGATGCACTAACAGACGCTCTTGGAGATGCTGCAAAGCACGACAAGGGAAACTCCGCAGCAGGAACACGCGTGCGCAAGGCTATGCAAGGAGCTAAGGCTACTGCACAAGATGTCCGCACAAAAGTCCAAGGCGACAAAAACTCCCGTTAAGAGTTAGAACTGCAATAATTCGCGGCTAGCCCGTGATCGCGCAACACTTCCAGTGAAACTACGTCCTAATTCGCCTATGCTTGCATAGATGAAATAAAAATAATCGATTGATTTCAAAATTCATTCGGTTTGTTCAGATTTTAATTGCGAATGAGCAATTAATTCCATGAGTGAAACTCTCATCGGCGTAATCGGCCTCCAGCCCTCTTCTCTCCCTGCTAATTTCATCGCTTCATGCAATGGAGAGAGATTTGGTCGGCGGCGTTCTCCAGAAAATTGAATCGCCGCCGGACTAGGAATTTGTGAAAGTGATTGCACTGTATGAGATTGTTCGATTGCATTGGTAAATCTCTGCCATAGCAATCGCATTTCGCCGAGCACAGCTTCAGGACTCCAGGCTCGGCGACCACATAGATCGACCACACCTTGTGCAAGTGCGTCTGAGTCTGCTAGAACCAGCAATGAAATCGCATCGGTGGCATCTCGTAAATTCACCCAATACCTAGCTTCAATATCTGGATTAAGTGCATCGACTGTCCCACTGCGAACCGATTCGATCCAATCCTCAATAGAATCTGGTCCCCAATGTTCACTTCCTTCTGGTATCATTAAATCGTGAATACGGATAAGTAATCCTGCCTTTGGAACATAATCAGAATTACCACTTTTCGATTGTTCATTATTCGCGATTATCATAATATCTGCAGTTACTTTTTCTGCTTCATTACCGAGAGCGACCGTGATGTCAGATTTTTTTGGATCATCGACGATTACAGCATCAGCGTTCTCGAGTTTATCGACAAGCGCTGCTCGAAAATTATCTTCTCCACCGATAAGATGTACGCGCTTGCTCATCGAATCACCGATTCGGTCTACTCACTCGTCGAGTTTCAGGCTGTCGCAACAACTTCGGCTTGAGCAAAAGCAATCAAACAATCTCGAACAATACTGATTATAAGGTCGATTTCGGCCGAAGTGATGCCGAAGTGAGGTGTGAAACGTAGTGCGTTCTTTCCACCGTGAATGACCCCTAGTCCATGGAATCTGCACCATTCTTCAACTGCGCCAAATCCGATAACAGGGAGCCTGTCTGGCTCTAATTCAGCACAGAGTAACAAACCTGTTCCTTGCACCAAAGTGATGTCGTTCGGGAATTCCGATTGCAATTCTTTCAATTTTGCTACGAACTCATAACCTCGCTCGACAATATTTGCACGAAGCTCAGGAGTAACACGCTCAAGGACAGTAACAGCAACTTCGAGCGCCCGTGGATTCGTTGTCATGGTATTTCCATAAACACCGACGACGTAAATATCAGCGGCGCGCTGGGAAAGTCCAATTACAGAAAGTGGAAATTGCCCAGCATTCATCGCCTTCGACCAAGTTTCGATATCTGGTGCTTCACAATCTTGGAATCCACGATAATCAATGATCGACAAGCAGCCTTGCCCGCGCAAGCCTGCTTGAATTGAATCAACCAATAACAAACTGCCATGGGATTTTGTCAGGCGTCGTGCCTCATCGTAAAACTCACGAGAAATGCACGCACCTGGACTTCCTTCACCCTGAACTGGCTCCATCGCCATTAATTCTATGAAAAATCCATCTTCATTCGCCGAAGCAAAAATAGCACGCAGGCCTTCGATATCATTGTGTTCAACAGTGAGAATATGGTCTCTATTTTGGAAGGAAGCCATGTTAGCGTTATAACTATCTTTACAAGAATCAGAAATCGAAGCCGGCCTCTGAGTTCGACCATGAAAAGCCTGTTTCAAGGATAACAATTTGATCGGTTTACCCTCGTGGCGCCCACCCGGTCCAGTCATCTGGTGTGCATTGACATCAGCGATTCGCATGCCGATAGTGACCGATTCAGAACCGCTATTTAGACAGACGAAACGAGAAAATGGACATTCGCCGCGTGTATGACCGACTTCATTTCGAAGTGCAGCAGCAAGACGCTTCTGAGAAAATGAAGGAGTCATGACATTTGCCATTACCCAATTTTTACTCATGGTCTCAATCACTTCGCTAGGTCCATGACCACCTCCAAGCATACCATAACTGCCATTATCGTGAAGAACAGCTCCATGAGAAGTGACCACCCATGGGCCACGCGCAGCAATTGCAACGAAGGGATTGATTGTAGCAGGTGCGTAAAAATTGACATAATCAGATTGTAATTCAGTGACCAGAGTCTCTTCATCACCCATCAAATATTCATCGCCGAATTCTTCTCGATATCGGCGATGAGTGATTACAGCTTCTTCTATCGCACGAAAAAGTGTTTCATCAGTTTTAAGAAATTTTTCAATTACTTCATCTGAAAGACCAATTGTTCGTTTAGAACCAGAATTCAAACGGATTTCCGCCAAGTCTGCAAGCGCCTCGGACATGCCACATCCTAAGCAGGTCTGCTCATCAACATTCGCCGGAAATGAATAGGCAGAATCCGGCATAATTCTTGATTCTGCAACTTAGTAGATCCTAGGTTAGGGCTCATTATTCAAGGTGAAATTGTGGAAATTTCCAATTTCCGATAATCATACAAAAAATCAAACTAACTTTAATTTTCTAATTGAAAACTTAGTATTTAATGAAAAAAACCAATTNGATTATCAGTCTTTATTATCACATAGTATAAGTGCCAACCCACATACTCGGATGTAGGAGAAATGCGAGGGGGATGCACCACTCCACCCTGAGGAAGAAGAATGTCTGATGAAATTAGAATCCAAGAACTGCTACAGAGAGACGTCTACATTGGCGATAAATTAGTCGGTGTAATTACCGGCGAGAGGTTTCATCCTCGAGATGAATGCGTCCAATCGGTGCGCATACAGGTCACTGGGGATGTGGCTGACGAATACATGCGAAAGCCGTCTGAATTCGCTCCACTATCAAAGGAATTACTTCACAGTATTCGTCCAGATGGCAGCGTCAAGTTGTCGAAATCTATTCGAGAACTACAACGACGCTGGAGAAATACGGTGCGAATCAACGAGAAATTGTATGCACCGGATGAATTGATGGATCGAGCTGTGCTCGACAATGATGGTGTAGATATCGGCAATGTCATCTCGATGGTTAAGGTGAAGCGAACCTACAAAGGAGTCGTCGTAAAACCTCATTATATGGTGAAAAACAAGTATAATTTGCCAGATACTATCACAATTCCAGTTGCTCAGATGAGCCGTACTACCGCTCGCCTGGACGAGGTAATACTTCGCTGCTCGACAAAGAGATTGGTTACTTTACCTACTTATCTCAAGCTCAACGATCCGGATTTCGAAGAAGAATGATTGAAACGGCCATCTGCGGCCATTATTTGTGCAATTCATCACTATCGATAGCAATCGCTCAGATTAGAGAATTGGTGGGCATGACAGGATTTGAACCTGTGGCCTCCCGGTTATCAGCCGGGTGCTCCAGCCAAACTAAGCTACACGCCCTTGAGCAGACCCCGCGAAATAGCGCTCTATTTTGAAGATACCCGTCAGCATTTGCTAAGTTTTTCTCGGGCGCGGGTAAAAAAAACTATTCCGCGCCCGGCATTATCATGAAGGGTGTCCCGCTCGCCACCATCAGATATGCCAGTCGTGAGCGGGTCATCCAGCCGCGAAGTGGCTCAATCTCTGTCTCCACTTCTAGGGATGCAGTACACCGAATTAGTGAGCCGAAGATTCCCCGATGGGGAGGGTTATGTACGTGTTCCAGAAGATGCTATCGATGCAGTTCGAAGTGAAGCCACGGTTTTGGTTTCGAATACCTACCCCGATTCAGGAGTATTACAGACGATTTTGATGCTCAAAGCGCTTCGTGACGTGCGCCGCGGTGAATTGTCAAATGTGAAAGGTATCGAGCCGCAAAAAATGTCAGATGTTGGCAGCGGTTTGTATCTCGCTATTCCTTACTACGGTTATTCTCGCCAGGACAAACGCTTCTCGAAAGGAGAGGCGATCTCAGCTCGAGTAATCGCAGAAATTCTCAGTGATTATTGTGATGGCATCGCTATTCTCGATTTGCACGAACCAGCAGTTCTCGATGGAATGGATTTGCCAATCCGTTGTGTCAGTGCGATGCCAGAAGTGGCCGAGCGTTTGGCAAAGGAAGTCAAGCCTGATTTCATTCTCAGTCCAGATAAGGGTGCAATCGCTCGCGCCACCGAGGTAGCGAATTTGATTGGATGCGAATTTAGCTACCTCGAAAAGACTAGAATTGATGCACATACGATTGAACATCAACCAAAGGATTTGGATGTCAATGGAAAAATTGTTGCAATCGTCGATGATATGATCAGCACTGGAGGAACAATTTGTCGAGCCAGTGATGCTCTACTTCGACAAGGCGCGACAGAAGTTCACGCCGCCTGCACCCACGGATTGTTTACCGGCGGTGCGATTTCTCGGCTAGCGAATCATGTAGACGGCGTTCACAGTACCGATTCGCTGCCAAACCCACGAGCGGTTGTTAGCGCGGCTCCAGCATTAGCTAGAGGCCTGAAAGAATTGATGGACTAATCCTCTATAATTTTCATCTTAACCACACCTGTCGCAACAAGACTAGCAAACTAAGAGAAAATGCAAGTCCTTTGCTAGTCCCGTTGCGTTTATATCAGCCATGTCGTGCGCCGGCTTACCCAAAACATGAGGAGTTGGAATCCAATGAGTGTACATATCGCATACGAAACCCCAAAAGACGTACAAGAGCAAGTCTACGAGATGGTCAAATCTCTAGGCAAAGATGGCAAAGGCCGCATAAAGAAAGGCGCAAACGAAGTCACCAAGGCAGCAGAGCGCGGAACAGCGAAAATGATTGTCATGGCTGAGAACGTCAATCCGGGAGAACTGCTTGCACACATCCCTATGATTTGCAATGAAAAGTCAATCCCTTTCATCTACGTGGCTGACCAAGCCTACCTCGCAGAAGCGGCTGGAATGGCAACGGGCACACGAACTGCTGCAGTTGCAGTAATGTCGGTCGAAAAAGATGGGCAAGACAGATTCAACGAAGTCAAGTCTCACTACGAAACAATCACTGCTTAAACACCTCACCGAGGACACACGGAATAAACGGAGGAAAAGAAAATGGCAGTAGAAGCATGGCCTGCAACGGTTTTAGAGATCGTTGGCCGAACTGGTATGACTGGTGAAGCAACTCAAGTAAAGGTCCGAGTCGAAGACTCGAATAACCCTCGTGACGTTGGTCGTATCATTTCAAGAAACGTTCTCGGTCCAATCCGTGTCGGAGATGTTCTGATGCTGAAGGATACGGGACGAGAAGCTCGACGCTTAGGACGGTGAATATTATGCCAGAGCGAAGAATTTGCAGTTTCTCACACGAAGAGATTGAGCCTGGCACAGGTATGATGTTCATCAAGCGTGACGGCTCGATTTTGTGGTTCAAGGATTCAAAGGCGCGCAAGAACATGCTGAAGTTGAAGCGCAATCCACGCCGTTTGAAGTGGACCCGCCGCTACGAAAAGGGCGGAATCAACTGATTCAAATCTGAATCAGGGTTTGAGTCACTGATTGTTTAATAGAATGTAAACATTAAGTAATGAATNTTAATGGNTTAACCTATGAAAATACTAGGCATCCATATTCCGTTCACAGAGNTTGGCCTTCGCCAGCAATGGAATCACCATACCGGAGAATGGGAAAACTACCCGCTTTTCTGGTTTAATGATCCAGAACACATTATTATTAATGCTCAACAATCTAAGATTTCATTACATGATGGGCAGAAGAAATCATCGTCAGAAGTAATATTCACCCAAATATTCGATTTGGTGTTACTTGTTGTAGGTTTCCTTTTCATTATGGCCCCCATAGTAGCCATCTTGGGTGATGTGGTTCCTGCATATCTCGATGAAGAATCAGATGAACCATGTTGGCCTGATCAAGAAAATGCAATTACCCTCTCTGATGGCGATATATTTTGTGAATGGGGGCAGCGTAGTGAAACTTATTCTGATTACCAAATTGCGGACAATCATTATCAAATTTCTGTCACTTCTCAAACCGGTGGAAATGTTGGAATTACTGAATATAGATGGTCAGAAGATAATGGAATTATCACTTCCGCTTCTATATGGCAAGATGAATTCGGTATAATGTACGAATGTCAACAGTATATTCGCGCCTCCTCCCTACCAGATAATTGGACTGGTAATGATTTGTTCATTCACTATGAAGAAGAACACTACTATCCTGCATGGTGTAATGATGAACCAAGCCAAGATGAACAGGAGTATACTGAAACAAATACAATACCATTTGAGGGTGAGTTATTGTACCATCTTGATGTGAGTGATAGATTGTATGGGATTTACACAACCCAATTTACTGAAAATGACGGAGTAAATTACACTAATCATGAACTATTCTATCCTTATCCTCACTTTGAACCAATTATGTTGATTTTTGTCTTGGTTTTTGGTGGCGTTGGAGTTATCTGTTTATCATTTATTGATAGAAAGCGATCTCTAACAATAGATGGGACGAGCAATCAAGTCAAGTTTGAGTATGTTAAGTGGCCTAGGTATGGTACCATTAATTATGAACTCCGGTCACCTATTTCTTGTGAAATTGTGAAGAAAACATGGGGTAAAAGTTACCATGATGAGCGTACGGGCGGAAGGGAGACACCCATCCCGGAATTGAAATAGTGTTTGATTTGGTTGGACAAGGGTCGAAAGCAATTCTCTTCTTGGAAGGTGATGATGCTAGAAATCAATATGACTCGGTGCTAAGGGAATTATTCTCCACATTGGGAATAAAAGAGAAAGAAGATGACCAGAAGTGGTGGGATTCTGACGACCAATCTTAATTGAAATNCAANGCTTGCAGAAAATTCCCCTTGTCTGCGAATCTTTTCGATATTACTGAGTTCGTTCTCTTGAGAAAGAATAGATTCGCACTAGCACAGAATAATATGGCTGCCAAACTTCGCCAAGTCAAGGATTACCATGTCTGATGAAAATAATTCTGTAAATCAAAAAATTGCAACGACAGCAGTACACGCTGGCGAAGTTCACGACCCATCTGGATCACATATCAATCCAATTCATCAAACTTCGACATTCATATTCGAAAATTCTGAGCATATCGAATCTTGGGGCACTGGCCAGAGAGATGCTTATGTTTACTCGCGGGGAGGCAATCCAACCGGTGAAGTTCTTGCAAACAAAATCGCTGCACTCGAAGGTTATGGAATGGAAAACTCCGACCAGGTCAGCGCAATCATATTCAGTTCAGGAATGGGCGCAATCAATGCTGCTGTACTAAGCTTAGTGAACGCGGGTGACCACATTATCACACAGCAAGTTCTCTACGGATCATGCGACCATTTTTTTACAGAGCACCTGACAAATTACAACATCACGAATAGCCGAATTAAAGAATTAAATGCAGAATTATTAGAAGCGGAATTTGCAAAATATCCCAACACAAAAGTCGTCTATATCGAAACTCCAGCAAATCCGACAATGACGATTATTGACATCGCTCACACCGCAAAAATCGCCCATGCTCACGGTGCAAAAGTGGTTGCCGACAATACCTTCGCCTCACCAATTCTACAACAACCATTAGCGCTCGGTGCAGATGTTGTCGTTCATTCAACGACGAAATACATCAACGGACATGGAACGGTTATCGGCGGAGTGGTGGTAAGTGCAGACCCAGAATATATGGAGAATGGACCGGGAAAAAAGTTGCGATATATGGGNGGAGCTGTGCCGAGCCCTTTCGATTGTTGGCTNACCAATATCGGGCTCAAAACNCTACCACTGAGAATGGAAAAACACTGCGCAAACGCCAGAGAAGTAGCAGAATTCCTCGACTCGCACGACGCTGTAACACAAACCTACTGGCCAGGCCTTGCAAATCATCCAAATCATGAAATTGCAGCAAAACAAATGAGTGATTTCGGTGCAATGATTTCCTTTGATTTAGGAAGTTATGAGGCTGCCCAACACTTCATGGACGGACTGAAAATGTGCTCACTCGGAGTCAGTCTCGGTAATGTCGACACACTCGTTCAACACCCTGCTAGTATGACTCATCGGGTGGTTTCAGAAGAAGATAAGGCCGCATCCGGCATCACTGTCGGAATGATTAGGATCTCGATTGGAATCGAGGATGCTGGCGATATCATCAGTGACTTGAGAAATGCATTAGAAAATATTTGAGTTATTTGGTAATTTCAATTTGCTTGGTTTCATAAAAGATTACTCAAACTAGTATTCTTCCTACGCCGAACATATTCGCGCATAAGTTGTATAATTTGGCCGTTCTCCTTTTATCCCGAATATGTTCGNACTTAGGTTGTAAGTTAGGTTTCATNCCCCTGTCTATTGTGGGCAAAACCCGCGGAGGAGAATACCTTGAAAAATAAGATAATGAAAACGATTGGAATGAAGAAAACTGGAGCGACTTCCTTGGCATTGCTATTGATAGTTACTTCGATTGCAGGATGTGTTGGAGGAAGCCCTGATATTGTGTGTGGTGATGGCACAGGACTTGTTGGAGACGAGTGTGTACCAGTTGTTACATACGACGAAATTTCCTACACTCTACGTGCTGAAATGATGCAATTTATTGGTGTCGGAGGCGATATTGACGGATTAGTAAATCCTGACCTTGCTGTTGATGTTGGTGACCAAGTCACCATCACACTAATCATGGGAGAAATAAATCTCCACGATGTTGAAATCGAAGGATACGGCATCTCTACTGAGCAATTGAATGATGAAGGAAGCCAAGATTCCTTTACTTTCATCGCAGACGATGAAGGTACATTCGCTTACTACTGTACAGTTCCAGGCCACCGTTCCGGAGGTATGGAAGGCGCGTTTATCGTCGGCGACGGTGGTAACACCGGAGAAATTGTTGAAGAAATTGGTGCAGCTCTAGCAGTTGATACTGACGATATTTCTCGTGACCCTTTCTTGATTCCAGCACCAATCNATCGTGATACAACTGAAACTGTTCACATCTACATGGAAGCTGTTGAATTGACTGCAGAGATTGAAGATGGTACAACTTTCACCTACTGGACATACAATGGTACAGTTCCTGGTCCAATGTATCGAGCACGTGTTGGAGACACAGTGGTCGTTCACTTCAGCAATAACGCTGAGAGCACAATGCACCACAACGTCGACTTCCACGCAGTTACTGGACAAGGAGGCGGAGCAGCAGCTACCGGAACCGCGCCAGGAGAGACTACTTCCTTCTCCTTCCTTGCACAACACCCTGGACTATTCGTCTATCACTGTGCTACACCTGACGTGCCAACTCACATCAGTAAGGGAATGTATGGAATGATTCTCATCGAGCCGGAAACTCCTCTCCCTGCAGTTGACAAGGAGATCTACATCATGCAAGGCGATATCTACACAAAGTGGAAGCCTGGAACAGATGGTCACCAAGAGTTTGACGATATCGCTATGTTTGAAGAAACACCAACATATGTTGTATTCAACGGCAAGTTCCACGGATTCACCGGAGAGAACACCATCAAGGCAAACGTTGGCGAAACAATGCGAATTTACTTCGGAGTTGGAGGACCTAACACAATCTCGTCCTTCCACGTTATCGGGGAAATATTTGACGCCGTTTGGAATTATGGAGCTGTGGGAGATGAACCGATGGGTAGTGTACAAACCGTACTCGTACCACCTGGTGGAGCAGTTGTTGTCGACCTATCGTTCGAAGTACCAGCAAATTACATCCTAGTTGACCACGCTTTGACCCGTGCTTTCCACAAGGGAGCAATCGGAATCATCGAAGTCACTGGTGCCGAAGACACGACTGTCTATGACGAAAACGGCGAGTAAACTCGTTGAGAAATAATTACTGATTAACGAAAAAAAGTGGAGGGGAATATGAGAGATTGGAGCAAGGTTATTGCAGTTGCAATAATCGGGTTAGTCATCATCCAATCTCTCATCCTCTTCACCCAACAAAATCAAACTATCTCGTGTGGAGATGGAACCATTGAGCAAGATGGGATATGCGAATTAGCCAATGAGAATAGCATTGGCAGAGAAGTCAATGTCAATATCGATTTTCTCGAAGACGAGTTCGTTGTTACTGAAGGCGATGTAGTTCGACTCGTCTTCGACAGAGAAAACTATGATCATTACATTCCTAATTCATTTGAATTAACTCCATATGAAATCGAAGTTGATTTGGAGGATGAAAGATATGTTGTTTACGAATTCGTCGCAACAAAAGTTGGCGAATTTTACTATTCAAGCAAAGGTTTGTGCCGAGTAAAAATCCCCGGGGCGGGAGAAGTCGATGTCGACTGTGCAATCTATTGTGGTGAGACAGAAAATGGTAGAACTGGCACAATTGTTGTCGAACCGAAATATACATTCAAGAGATACACAGCAGATGAAATGGGATTCAAAATTTGTGCATTAGTACCAGAATATTGTGGAGCAGAAGAATTTCTGCATTCAAACCATTAATTCAGTTCTGAAGATGGCGAATCCATATCGTATTTTTTAACCAGATAAAGGAAACTGAAGTAGAATATTATTGGCGCAAGCACCCAAACCGCTTGCGGGAAAAGGGTGTATCCGGGAGAGTTTGGAGAGGATCCTGGAATTGTTGGAATGATTACTGGGTTCCATGAAAGCGGTTCGTAAATCCACACACGACCGTTGAATAAATATTCAGCAAGTAATTCCTGAAAAATACCCCAACCAAGCATTATTCCTAATTCACACCAGCAAAATTTCTGGAAACGCTCGCCATCTAACCAGCGTTCACAAAGGTGGATACCGAGCATGAAAATAGCTCCATCCCAAACGGAATGAGATATTTTACGAGGCCAGCCATCTAACCCCCAAGGCCAATCGACAGCACCGTGGAGAAACTCAGGGCCGAGGAAGAGGAAGGTGAATTCCCAGGTTGAGCCGATGAGTGTGCCGAGCCAGAACGCGTAGATGTGCGAGAGAGGCATTTTACCGCTACGGTAGCGATTGACAAAGTAATAGATGAAGAAAGCTGCTAGAGCAAAATCGCCGACCATTAGGAAGGCTGCTAGAGGTTCCACGCTCAACGTTGGGCAAATCTTCGCTTAACCCTAACTCAATATTACGATAATTGTGTTAGTTAGGCCAATAAAATACCCGAAACGCACCGCGTTTTGGAAGCATTTCATTGAAAAGTGAGGGCACGCCCCGCGTGGCCATGGAAACCACCTACATCATGCTAAAACCCGACGGCGTACAACGTGGATTAGTCGGAGAAATCATTCAGCGATTCGAGAATAAAGGCCTGCGATTAGTCGGTTTGCGACAAGTTATTCCCTCATTAGAGACCGCTCAGGCACACTATGCAGTTCACTCTGAGCGCCCATTTTACCCAGGCCTCATCAAATTCATCACATCCGGGCCAGTTGTAGCAATGGCATGGACTGGCGTCGACGCAATTAGCGTCGCACGCAACCTGATTGGGCCGACCAATGGTCGCGATGCAGCTCCAGGTACAATTCGCGGAGATTTCGCAATGGACATCGGTCACAACATCATTCACGGCTCGGATGCAGCTGAAACAGCAGAGTTCGAATTGGGACTTTGGTTCCCAGATGGTCTGTGCGAATGGACTTTAGACGCTGAGAGTCAAATTTACGAGTGAATAAACAACTTTTCAGAGGACTGTGCATGAGGTGGGTTGGATGGAAAACCGCAGACAACCTATCGTTTCCGTTCTAGGACACGTTGATCACGGCAAAACTAGCCTACTCGACCATATCCGTGCATTGGGTACGGGTCGTCAAGCCAGCGTGATGGACCGAGAAGCTGGTGGCATTACCCAGCATATTGGTGCTACAGAAGTTCCAGCAGATTTGCTGAACGAACTTTGTGGACCGTTAATGGGCGGGAATACTTTCGAATCACCCGGACTTTTGTTTATCGATACACCCGGCCATCATTCCTTCTCTACGCTGAGGGCTCGTGGTGGCTCACTCGCAGATGTTGCGATTTTGATGGTCGATATCAACGATGGATGTATGCCTCAGACTATCGAATCTATTCGAATTTTGAANGCGGCGAAGACGCCTTTCGTAATCGCTGCTAACAAAGTCGACCGGATTCACCGCTGGGAATCGGTACGCGACCGTCCTATGGCTCTGGCTTTGCGTAACCAAACTACCGAAGCTCTNGGTTATTTTGATGAAAAATACTGGAAATTGGTCGGATCATTCGCTGAACATGGCTTCAATCTGGAGCGCTATGACCGAATCAAGGATTTCACTAAGGAAATTGCATTGGTTCCTATTTCTGCGAGAGAAGGCGAAGGAATTCAGGACTTATTGGCTGTCGTCATCGGTATGGCTGAGCGTTATTTGGGCGACAAACTGACTGATATTGAAGGGCCTGGTGAAGGCACAGTTCTCGAGATGAAAGAAGAGCGAGGCTTGGGTAAAACTCTCGATGTCATTCTCTATCGTGGCTCTGTCAAGAAGGGTGATGAAATCGTTCTGACAACTGAAGATGGTGGAATATCCACTCGGGTTCGTGGAATGTTCTCCCCTCGTGGCATGTCTGAGATGCGTGATGCTGGAGATCGTTGGGATTCTTCTGACGCGGCTTTTGCTGCGTCAGGATTGAAAATTTCCGCCCCAGATTTAGATGGCGTGCTCGCGGGCACGACAATGCGCGTTGTATCGAGTGAAAAAGAACGCACTGCTGCGATTTCTCTTGCAAATAAAGAAGCGAATATCTCTGTTGAATTGGAAGAAGAAGGCGTGACTATCAAAGCCGATACTGTTGGTGGATTGGAAGCTCTTGCCAAGGAATTGGGAGAGATCGATATTCCAATTCGCCACGCGACCATTGGCAAGGTGAATCGTCGCGATGTGCGAGGAGCTGAGAATGCAAATGATCCTCTTCATCGAATCATTATGGCATTCGCAACCGATATTTTGAGCGATGCTCAGACTGAAATCGATAATTCCGAAAATGGAGTGAAATTCATCGATTCAGACATCATCTATCGAATATTAGAGGAGCGCGAGGAATGGGTTGAGACTCGAACTCGCGAATTGGAAGAAGAATCACGAGAAGTTGTGGTATATCCNGGCCGAATTAGATTGCTTCCCGACCACACTTTCCGGGTTTCNAAACCTGCTGTTGTTGGGGTTCGTGTGCTCGCTGGACGCATTCATGTTGGCCAGAAGTTGCTGAAAGATGGATTGCCTTCTGGCCGAATAAAGTCGATTCGTTCCGGCCAAGATACGATGAAAGAAGCGATTCAAGGTGCAGAGGTTGCTGTCGCAATCGATGGTGTTACCGTTGGCCGACAAATCGAAGAAAACGACATATTGCTCGTCGATATTCCAGCTTCTCACGCGAAGAAATTACGTAAGATGGATCTTACTTCAGCAGAGAGGGAAGTACTCGAAGAATTGAGTGAAATTCATCGAAAGACCGACCACTTCTGGGGTCGCTAATACTACTTCACTAACACTGTGTTCTCACAATAATGAAGTTAGCAAAATACTCAACCAATTTATGCGTTGAGTTCATGAAGACTTGTCTATCCGCATAGGATATGCGAGCAGCGGCTCATCTTCTTGGTCTGTTAACTCCACTTTCTGCCGCTCTCGGCCTTTATTTGGGCGGTTGGTGGATGGCGATGACTATCTTTTTGTTACTCGGACTCTACCCAATTATGGAATTTATATTTGGCGAGAGCGGCCCGGTTGAGCCGAATACCGAAGGCTTTGCCTTCGATGTGATAATTCACCTTCACGCCTTTGCAGTGCCACTAAATATCGGATATTTACTCTACCTTATTTCGGAATTCGGATTTTCAAATTTGATGTGGCTCGGCGTCATTTCAGTCGGATTTTCTTCGGCAACGAGTGGCATCGTTACCGCACATGAATTGGGACATCGTCGTCCGAAATCTTTCTCCTGGTGGCTAGCCCGACTCGACTTGCTCTGCGTAAATTATCTGCATTTCACCGTCGAACACAATTACACTCATCACAAGCACTGGGCGCGTGAAAATGATCCGACTTCCTCAGAATTAGGCCGAGGATTATACGTGCATTTAATCAACACAATTCCTCGACAAATCAATGGTGCTTATAGAACAAAACCGAAGGAAATAATTTTTGGATTTGTTTTACAATTCGCTCTATTAATCGGATTATTTTGGATTTCAAAATATGTATTTGCTGCCTTCGTAATTCAAGCGGCTTTCGCGATTTTCCTACTCGAATTCACCAATTATTTGCAACATCACGGCCTCTCACGCGGCTTAGATGAGCGTGCTGAAGCGAAGCATGCTTGGGAATCTCGCAATCGCTGGTCACGTTGGACTTTGATGGAATTACCTCTTCATCCGGCGCACCATTTGAAGGCTAGCTTGCCATATCAAAAACTAGCTACTTACGATGATGCTCCACAATTGAAATATGGATATTATACACTGTTTTGGTTCTCGCTCTTTCCACCTCTTTGGCATCGGGTAATGGCTGCTGAAATTGCGAGAAATAGCCAATTAATCTCCGCTTAATAATAGATTTTCGTAAACTAGGCTCGAATAATGATTGATGCGTGAAGCGTTCATCTGTCGCTTATTCTTTTATAGGAAAAAAATAGGGGGGGTGATATGACTATGGCTGCAAGCGACCCAAAGTCTCGCGAATTGATTCAAACGGTTTCGCAGATTTCGAATAGTTTGATGAATGAAGTATCCAAGGTAATTATTGGTAAACAAGAAAACCTTCGTCGAATTCAAGTTGGAATTTTATCAAATGGAAACATGCTCATCGAGGATTTCCCCGGTCTTGCTAAGACGCTGATGGCTAACACATTCGCAACAGCATTAGGTTGCAAGTTCAAGCGTGTTCAGTTCACTCCCGATTTGCTTCCAGCAGATATCATGGGGACATACATGTATGACCAACATGCAGGCGAATTCAAACTTCGTCCAGGTCCTCTTTTCACCAATGTTTTGCTAGCAGACGAGATTAACCGAGCACCTCCGAAGACACAAGCTGCTCTGCTTGAAGCGATGGAAGAAAAGCAAGTGACAATTGAAGGAATTACTCACAAGTTACCCGCTCCTTTCATCACAATGGCTACACAAAACCCGATTGAGCAAGAAGGAACTTATCCTCTACCAGAGGCTCAAATGGACCGTTTCTTGATGAAAATGTCGATGGGTTACCCGAATCGCCAAGAAGAAAAGGCAATTTTGCAACGCAGAAAGTTGCGTGGAAAAGACGAGCACGATATCGAGCAAATCACTTCGCCGAAGAAAGTCGTCGCAATGCAAAAGGCGCTAGAGACCGTTCATGTCGATCCAGCTATTCTCTCCTACATTGTCGAGTTAGTTCACCGCACTCGTGAAGATCATCGAGTTATCACCGGCGCTTCACCACGTGCAAGTCAATCACTATTCAAAACCAGCCGAGCGAGTGCAGCAATTGATGGGCGCGACTATGTTATTCCAGACGATATCAAGAATGTTGCATTACAAGTTGTCAGCCACCGTATCATGCTGAAGCCTGAGTCGAAGATTCGCGGAGTTACCGGTCAACACATCATGAGAAAGATTCTCTCAGAAGTGCCAGTTCCTGTAATCCAATAATCCTCGAATTCTACGAGAAATATTTTGTCGCAAACCAAAGGCAAAGCATCGGCTTGCTGATTTATCTCATTCACAAGTGAAAGATATTTTACTTGTGAGTGGGCGAATGACTTCGTGGGTCTGTTAGAAATTTTGCGTCCGGCCAAAGATGTGCCTACCACTTGGTGGAGTGCGGACGATGCGATGACGCTTCGACCAAGGTTTTCGACACTAGTCATTTTGATTATTGGATTGTGGATATTCGGGACAGGTGATGCGGTACTTATTGCTGCGGGAATTGGCAATGCACCGTGGACAGTTTTG